>OHBJ01001752.1_pt1 | contig 14948 bp, 9 predicted proteins | sample 1577241 | NCBI WGS metagenome assembly OHBJ01 (sample SAMEA3541594, study PRJEB24748) | human gut metagenome | biome: human gut; feature: human-associated habitat; material: faeces | place: China | collected 2012
GGCACGGACACGCGCCGAAAAGCGGGCGCGCGGCAGGCAGCGGCGCAGGCGGGTGCTCACAAAGCTCAACCAAAGCAAGAGCCTTTACTTGTTTTTGATCCCTGCGATCGTCTATTTCATTATTTTTTGTTATCTGCCGATGTACGGCGTGCAGATCGCCTTCAAGTACTACTCGCCCCGGCTGGGCATCTGGGGCAGCACGTGGACGGGAATGGAGAACCTGAACCGTTTCTTTGATTCATATTATTTCTGGAGGCTGCTGCGAAATACGGTAGGGTTGAGCCTGTATAACCTTATAGTGGCGTTCCCGTTCCCGATTTTGCTGGCGCTGGTATTCAACGAGGTGAAAAGCCCAAAGCTGAAAAAAGCCGTGCAGACCATTTCTTACGCGCCGCATTTTATTTCTGTGGTGGTCCTTGTAGGCATCCTGAACCTGTTCTTCAACCAGGGCAACGGCCTGATCAACGTGTTCCTCGACAAAATGGGTTTTGAGAAGTTCGGGTTTCTCACAAGCTCGGCGGCGTTCCCGTCCATGTATGTATGGTCGGGCGTGTGGCAGAACGCGGGCTGGAACTCCATCATTTATATTGCGGCGCTGGCCGCCATCGACCCGCAGCTGCATGAGGCGGCACAGATCGACGGCGCGTCCCGCCTCCAGCGTATTCTGCACATCAACCTGCCGGGTATCCTGCCTACGGCCATCATCATGTTCATCCTGGATGTGGGCCAGGTAATGAATATGGGCTTTGAAAAAGTATTCCTGATGCAGAACGCCCAGAATACTGAAACGTCGCAGGTGATATCCACCTTTGTATATGAAGCGGGCCTCATCAACAGCGATTACGGGTTTTCCACGGCCATCGGGCTGTTCAACAACATTATCAACATTGTTTTGCTGCTGACAGTCAATAAGATCGCAAAAAAAATCAGCGATACGAGCCTGTTCTGATGGTGGGAAGAAGGAGGTATGGATTATGTCGGCAGTAAAAAGGCGCAAACAAAAACTGGGCGCAGGAGACAGGGCGTTCAATATTGTGCTTGGGGGCCTCACCGCAGTCAGCGTTGTAGTGATTTTGTATCCTCTGATTTTCGTGCTTGTCGCATCCATCAGCGACCCGATGGAGATATTTCAGGGGAACGTGTGGCTGTGGCCGAAAGGCTTCAACCTGGAAGCATACAAGCAGGTATTCCGCAACGGGGACATTTTTACCGGTTATAAAAACACTCTGATCTATACGGTTGTGGGGACGCTTGTCACCATCATAATCACATTCAGCGCGGCATATCCGCTGTCCCGCAAAAAACTGTACGGACGAAGCAAGCTGATGGGGGTTTTCCTGTTCACAATGTTTTTTTCCGGAGGGATGATACCCACTTACCTGATGGTGAAAAATCTGGGCCTATACAATACCATGTGGGCCGTCATCCTGGTGGGAACGGTGTCGGTGTATAACATTATCGTTGCCCGCACTTTCATGCAGAACACGATACCGGAAGAGCTGTATGAGGCCGCATCCATGGACGGCTGCGGAGACATCCGCGTATTCTTTAAAATGGTGCTTCCGCTTTCGGCGCCCATCCTTGCCGTTCTGGTGCTGTTCTACGGCGTGAACTTCTGGAACAGCTATTTCAACGGCCTGATTTATTTGAGCGAGCGCTCGGCCTATCCGCTGCAGATGTTCCTGCGGGAAATACTGCTGAACAACATGGCGGACAGCATGATCGACACCGCGGGTATGGACATCAGTAAGTTTATGGTGGGAGAGAGCATCAAATACGCGGTGATCATCGTTTCCAGCGTGCCGATGCTGGTTTTGTATCCGTTCCTGCAGAAGTTTTTCGTCAAGGGCGTCATGATCGGCGCGGTAAAAGGGTAGACGGGAGGCCGTAAGGCCTCCGGGATATATAAAAAAGAGAAAGAAGGATGAAAGATGAAAAAGTGGTTGAGCATGTTTTTGGCAGCCGTGATGCTGTGCGGCGTGCTGGCGGGCTGCGGCGGCACACAGAGCGGCAGTACGCCTGCGTCCGGCGCGCAGAGCGCGAGCGCGGCGGGGGACTCCAACGTGAACGCCGAGGGCTTCCCCATCGTGAACGAGCCGATCACGCTGCGGGGCATGGTCGCCCTGAACGCGAATGTGAAGGACTGGAACGAGCACCCGGCCCTCAAGCGCATGGAGGAGCTGACAGGCATCCACATCGAATGGGAATGCGTGCCGGACGCGGGCTTCACGGAGAAGCGCAACCTGGCCTTTGCCTCCGATGACCTGCCGGATATTATCCTGCGCGCGAAGATCAGCCCGCAGGAAGAGATGAAATATGCGGCCAACGGACAGCTCGTTGCGCTGGACGAGTATCTGGATTATGCGCCCAACCTTTCGGCGCTGATCGAGCAGGACGACGCCATCCGCAAGGGCATTACCATGCCGGACGGCCATATCTATTCCTGCCCGCAGCTCAACAAGACCGAGGGCAACCTGATCCACCACTACTGGATCAACAAAACCTGGCTGGACAACCTGGGCCTGGAAGCGCCTACGACGGTTGACGAGCTGTATGACGTGCTGGTGGCGTTCCGCGACAACGACCCCAACGGCAACGGCCAAAAGGACGAGATCCCCTACTGCGTGGTGGGTAAGGACTATCCCCACCGTATGTTCTACGACCTGCTCGGCTCCTGGGGCTTCGGCATCAACGGCGTTATGGATTCCGACTATGCCTTCAGCTGGCTGGATATCGACGACGCGGGCAAGGTGCGCTTCATCGGCCGTGAGGACAAATTCAAAAATATGGTGGAATTTTACAACAAGCTGTGGACGGAGGGCCTGGTAGACAAGGAAAGCTATTCTCAGGACCAGACCCAGGCCGCCGCAAAGGTGAACGCCGGCCAGGTGGGCTTTGTGGCCCGCGCGCAGAACACCCAGTGGATGGGCGCTGCCGCTGAGAACTATGTGCAGTGCCCCGTGCTGGAAGGCCCCTACGGCGACCGCGCGCTCATCAACGTGGAGAGCAACGTGCAGATGACGGGCGTTGCCGTCATCACCACCGCCAACAAATATCCCGAAGCAACCATGCGCTGGCTGGACTATTTTTACAGCGAAGAAGGCACCGTGCTGTGCCGCCTGGGCATCGAGGGCGAGAGCTATGAGGTCGTGGACGGCAAGTACCAGCTGCTGGATAACATCAAGAACAACCCCGACGGGCTGACGCTGGACCAGGCTCTGGGCCAGTGGGCCATCTTCCCGGGCGGCTACCTGCCTCAGTATATCACCAACGAAGTGGACCAGAGCGCGGCCCAGCTGCCCGAAACCAAAGCGGCCAACGATGTGGTACGCGATTATGTGGTGCCCTTTGAGACAGTGCCTCGTGTAAAGTTTACCGAGGAGGAGAGCATCAAGCTGGGCACCTATACGCAGGATATCGTCAACTACGCCACGGAGAATGTGGTGAAGTTCATCACGGGCGAAAAGAGCCTGAGCGAGTGGGACGCCTACGTGGCGGAACTGAACAATATGCCGGTTGAGGATTACATCAAAATCAACCAGGACGCTTACGACCGCTGGAAGGGTTGAGCGGAAAATGCATTATGCGGCGCCCCGCGCCTGTAAACCAGGCGCGGGGGGACGCCGCTCCAAAGGAGAAGAACAATGAAAAAAATCAGATTTGGCGTGATCGGCTGCGGAAGCATCGCCAACGAATACCATCTGCCCGCGCTGCGGCGCGTGGAGGGCGCGCAGCTCGTGTGGGCCTGCGATCTGATCGAGGAGCGCGCGCAGAAAGCAAAGGACGACTTCGGCTTTGAAAAATATACGCTGGATTATCACGACATCCTGAACGACAGCAGCATCGACGCGGTGTGCATCTTCACAAAGATCGAGATGCACGCGACGCTCTGCATCGAGGCGGCCGCCGCGGGCAAGCATATCTTTTCGCAAAAGCCCTTTGCCTATAACATTGAGGAAGGCCGCAAGATCATCCGCGCTGTGGACGAGGCGGGCGTCAAACTCACGCCGTCCTTCATGCACAGCTATATGGACGGCTCCATCGCGGCGCGCAGGATCGTGGAAGAGGGGAAGATAGGTGAGATCCGCCACATCCGCATGCGCAACGCCACCAAAAATCCGTTCGATTCCGCGCCCGGCTACGGCGGCTGTATGATGGACATCGGCTGCCACGGGATGGACCTGATCCACACAGTGGCGGGGTCCTCCATTGAAGAGGTGTTCGCGCTGCACCTGTCCCCGCGGGACGAAAAGCGCAGAGAGGAATTCGGCGAGCGTGCCAACCTGAACGGTGTGGAAAATACCGCCATCCTCAACTACAGGCTGGCCAGCGGCGCAACGGTGTTCCACGAAGTTTTCTGGACGCAGGTGGCGCAGACCAACCGCTTTGAAATGGAAATCTACGGTGCGAAGGGTGTTATCTATCTGTACAATCCCCACCGCAGCGATATCGTATATTATGGCTGGAATCTGGACGGCCATCCCCGCAAGGATATCCACTGGCAGGCCGCCCCCGTCGACCCGCAGTTCTTTGGGTACATTCATCACAAGACATTTGTGGACGATCTGCTGAACGGCACGAACAACAGCAAAACAGCGCGCGACGCATTTGTGCCGCTCCAGGTGGTAGAGGCCGCCCGGCGCTCCTTTGAATCGGGCCGCATCGAGCGCGTGCTGGGCATCTGAAGGAGGAATAGAACATGAAAAAACTCGGTTTTATCGTAGAGATGAAGGACTGCAAGGACGCAGCCGACCTGCGCCGCTGGGTGGACCTGGCCCAGCAGCAGGGCATCGACGGCGTGGAACTGCTGTTCAACTCAAAGTGCGGCGTGGACTTCACGCTGGACAAAATCAAGCCTGCGTTTGAAAATACACCCGTGGAGCCCGCTGCCTGCGGCCTCTGGTGGCTGAACACCATCAGCCCGGACCCGGACGAGCGCGCGGCAGTACGCAGGACCATGCTGGACTTTCTGGACATGGCGGAGGCCATCGGCTGCAGGATGGCGTTTTTCAACACCGGCGAGTACGACCCGGAGGACCCGGACAAGAATATCGCCGAGTTCAAAAAAGAATATCTTTACTATAAGGACATCGCGGACAAAAAGGGCATCAAGCTGGCCTGCTACCTGGGCCACGGCGGAAACTTCGTCCATTCCCGCGAGATTTTGGACAAGCTGCTGAAGGAAGTGCCTGAGTTCAACATCAAGCTGGACCCGGTGGGTATTATGCGCAACATGAAGGACGACCCCTATGAGATCATGAAGCGTTACGCCAACCGCATCGCGCACTTCCATGCCAAGGACATTTTCCGCTATGGCGACGACGGCTGGGAGATCGAACCCATCGTAGGCATGGGCCAGCTGAAGTGGAACGTGATGCTGGGTATGCTGTGGAATGTGGGCTATGACGGCTATATCATCATCGAGCCCCACGGCGACGTGTGGGCCGAGCCGGAGAACCGCTGGAAGCACATCGTGCTGGCGAAGCGCCATCTGGAACAATACATGATCCGCTGAGAAAGGAGCCGCTCATGCTGTTATGGGGAGATTTACATAACCACTGCGGCATCACCTATGGTTTCGGAAGCCTGCAGAATGCGCTGAAGATCGCCCGCAGCCATCTGGATTTCTGCTGCATTACAGGACACGCCATGTGGCCGGACATCTATGCGCGTACGCCGGAGACGGAATTTATCGTGGATTTTCACCGGGAGGGCTTTAAAAAGCTTCTGGAGCACTGGGACGAGATCCGGGCCGAGATGGCGCGGCAGAATGACGGCGAACTGGTGACCTTCCAAAGCTATGAGATGCATTCCTCGCTTTACGGAGACCACCACATCATCTCGCCGGATGACACATTCCCGCTCATTTATCGGGACAGCCCTGCGCGGCTGGTGGCGGATTGCGGCGTGCGCGCCATCGCGGTGCCGCACCACATCGGCTATACGCCGGGATACCGGGGCATCAATTGGGAACTGTACGACCAGAACATCTCGCCCTGCGTGGAGGTATGCTCCAAGCACGGCTGCGCCATGAGCGAAACGGCTCCCTATCCGTATTATCACGACATGGGCCCGCGGGATTCCCGCAACACGGTATACGCCGGATTGCGGCGGGGCAGCCGGTTCTGCTTTTTGGGCTCCACCGACCACCACGCCGGGTTCCCCGGCTCCTACGGCGACGGCCTGACGGCTGTTTTGGCAAAGGAGAAAAGCCGGGAGGCCATTTGGGAGGCGCTGCTTTCGGGCCGTGCCTACGCGGTGACGGGCGACCGGATCGAATGCGATTTTACCGTCAACGGCCAGGGCTTGGGCGAGACGGTGCGCGGCGCAAAGAGAAAGCTGCGCTGCGCCGTAAAGGGCGAATACTGGGCCGACAAGCTGGTGATTTATAAAAACTGCAGACCGCTGGCGGTTTTGTGCGGCGAACAGCTTCGCCCGAAGCCTGCCCGTGCGTACAAGCTGCGGGTGGAGATGGGCTGGGGAAACAGCGAGGAGCTGACGCGCTGGGCCGGGCGCATTACAACCGACGGGCGGCTGGCCGGCGCGAACCTGTACCTGCGGGGCCGCAGCCTGCTTTCGCCCACAAACCACGACGGAAGCCCTGTCGAGGTAAACGAGATCGACAACCGTGTGCTGGAACAGGACACGCAGGCCTTTGCCTGGCAGTGCGAGACCGTGCGCAACAAGAGCACGCTGCACCCCCAGACGGACGCCGTCGTTGCCGAGATAGAGGGCGGGCCGGACACTGTGGTAAACGTGACGGTAAACGGCCGTACGCACACGGCGTCCATCGCGCAGCTTTTGGATGGCGGCGTAACCTGGCACGTGAAGCCCTGGCATTCCGAGGCGGTAAAAATTCATGCCGCCGTGCCGGACAGCGCCTATGAAATAGTGCTGGAGGCAGAGGACGAGGGCAGCGGGGGCATGGACGTGTATCATGCGGAATTTGCCCAGAAGAACGGCCAGTGGGCGTTTGTCTCGCCCATATACGCCGGGCTGTAAAGCAGAGGCCCGGCGCAGACGCAAAACGGAAAAAACCGCCGCTTGGGACGGCGCACGCTGTACCCGGCACGGAAAAAACAAGAAAGAGGGTAAACACAATGTCTATCGCGATTGTAAAAAAGGAAGAAATGGCGCCTCAGTATGACGCAAACGGATTTTCCCGCATGGAAATGCTGCCCGGAACGTTCCCCGGCGCCCACAACTACAAATGCTTTTTGAAGGCCGGGCATGATGTGCAGCCGGAAAAATATGCAGATAAGACCGCAGTGTACTGCTTTACAGCCGGCAAGGGCTATGTCACCACGGATAAGTTCGCCCGCAACGTCACCGAGCTGGCTTTCTTTGTGCCGGATTTTGACAACGGCGATTTTACCATTCACGCCGTCGAGGATCTGGAGTTCCTGTGCCTGGTGCTGGATATGACAGAGGGAGACCACAAAAATTATGCGGCGTGCCACACAACGCTGCCGATCTTCCGTTCCTTCTCTGAGACGCATGAATATACGCAGGACTGCAAGGGCCCCCACACCCGCAGCTGGCAGGTGCTGTACTCCGGCGAGGTAGGCCGCAATCTGCTGGGCGTGGTGAAAGCCGTGGGAGAAGGCACTGTGGAAAAAGGCCATCCCGCGGTGGACCAGTGGAACTACGGCCTGGACAATGCCGATTTCACGCTGACGGTGGAAAACGAGAGCGTGGCCCATCATGCGGGCGACTGGAGCTTCGTGCCCGCCGGGCTGGACCATTCCCTGACGGCGGAGCCGGGCAAGGAAGTGGCGTACATCTGGTTCGAGCGCTTCGTGAAAGAGCGGGAGGCCTGAATTTCTGCAGCGGCAGAAAAAAACAGAAACGGCGGGATGCGCTCCGGTGCGCCCCGCTCATCCATCAGGCTGTTTCAAGGCAATAGCTTGCCTTGGGGCGGCCTGATGCCAAAAGGGGACGAAGTGATGGAAGTACGGAAACTGAAAACGGTAATCGCAGGCTGCGGAAAGATATTCCCCATGCATGCCGTACCGGTCTCCAGGGACCCGCACGCCGTGCTCACGGCGGTGTGCGATGTGAAGCCCGAGCGTGCCGGGGCTGCGGCGGAGCGCTTCGGCTGCCGGGCGTATACGGATTTTGAAGTGATGCTGGAGCAGGAAAAGCCGGATGTGGTGCATATCTGCACGCCGCACTATCTGCATGCGCCGCTGGCGTGCCTTGCCATGGAGCGCGGCTGCCATGTGCTGACAGAAAAGCCGATGGCCATTGCGCTGGCGGACGCGCGCCGTATGCTGGACACCGCGGCCGCCACAGGCAGAACGCTGGGCGTCATTTTCCAGAACCGCTATAACGCGGGTTCCCAGCTCATCCGCCGTTGCCTGGACAACGGAGATTTGGGCGAGGTGCGCGCGGCGCGCGTGCTGCTGACATGGGACCGCTCACCGGAATATTATTCCCAAAGCGACTGGAAAGGCACTTGGGATAAAGAGGGCGGCGGCGTCATCATCGACCAGGCCATCCATACGCTGGACCTGATGCGCTGGTTCATCGGCCGTCCGGTGACAGGCGTACAGGCCAGCCTGGCCAACCGCACGCACCCGGATATTCCGGTGGAGGACACAGCCGAGGGACGGGTGGAATTTGAAGGCGGTGCGTACGGCGCCTTTTATGTGATGAACCACTACTGCACAGACGAGCCGGTTCGTCTGGAGCTGGCGTGCACCCGGGGCAAAGCCGTTATGGAAGGGCCCAAGGCGCGGGTGGAGCTGAACAACGGCCTCACCTGCCTTGCGGACAACGACCCAGCACAGATGTTTGAATACGGGGACGTCAAGCAATATTGGGGCACCAGCCATGTCAAGCAGATCGGTAACTTTTATCAGAGCCTGCTGGGGCTTGCGCCCATGTATGTCACCGCGGAAAACGCCTTTTTGACACAGGAAATGATCTGCGCCCTGTATGAGCACGGCCGCAGGCATTTTGTAAGGGAAGTACGATGAAGGTCATTTATTTTGATATCGACACGCTGCGGCCGGACCATTTGTCCTGCTGCGGGTATGGGCGGCCGACGCCGCACATCGACGCGCTGGCGGCGGACGGGGTGCGTTTTTCCCGGGCGTATGCTTCCAACACGCCCTGCATGCCGGCCCGCGCAGCGCTGTTTACCGGGTGCTTCGGCGTGGTCAACGGCGTGGAGACCCACGGTACGGCTGCACTTTCCGTGGCCACGCCGCCGGAAACGGCCCTGCCCCGTGTACTGTCCTGGGAGGGCGTGCACACGGCGGCGGTTTCTTCGTTCGGGCGGCATCCTGCGCCATGGTTTTACAATGGATTTTCCCATGTGATCGACCCCTCCTACCGCTGCCGTGCGGAAAATTTCCAGCGCTTTCCGGGCGCCGCGGTGAATGAGGCGGCAATGGATTTTCTGGACGGCTTTTGTGGGGAAGACCTTTTCCTGCATCTGCATTACTGGGATCCTCACGGGCCGCTGTCCCCGCCGCCGGAATGGATCGACCGCGGCTATGAGTCGGACACCTCCGCCGTAACCGATGAACAGCTCACCCGGCTGGCCGCATCTCCGCTGTACCGGGGCGGCCGGCATACGGGCGTGCGCAGCCGACGGGAGCTGGCGGAGCTGCTTCGCCTGTATGACGCCGAGATCCGCTATACCGACCATCTGGTAGGGCAGATGTGCGCATACCTGAAAAAAAGAGGCTGGTATGACGACTGTGCCGTGATACTGAGTGCGGACCACGGCGAGCAGTATGGAGAGGGGCAGATGATCCTGGAGCACGGCACGGTGCATGACAGCTGTATCCATATCCCGATGCTGCTCAAGCTGCCGGGCGGCGCCCACAGGGGCGAGGTGTGCGCCCATCCTGTGTATGGGCTGGACACCGCGCCTGCCGCGGCGCGCTTTTTCGGCGTGGCCGCACCGGAGATGTGGCACGGTACAGCGCTGCAGGACACGCTGGACGGAACAGCGGCGCCCCGGGAATATCTTGTGTGTGAGCACGGGCTGTACACCTGCCAGAGGGCGGTTTTACAGGACGGCTGGAAGATGGTGCATACCTTCAGCCCCGGCCTGTGGGATTTTGCAGAATATGCCCTGTATCATACGGAAGAGGACCCGCGGGAAACGGCGGATGTAAAGGCCCGGTATCCGGAGGTGCTGGCGCGGATGCAGGCGCTGGAGGCGGAATGGCTGGAGCGCACGCTGCACGGCGCGCCGGACCCGCTTGCACGGCTGGGCGCTGAAAATGCACAGCACGGCCTGCGTGTTGCCCGGGAGGTGACCCGGCGCCTGCGTGCGGACAAGGAGCAATAACCGGCTGCCAAAGGGACAAAAGGGTGCGGAAAGCTGAACGCTTTCTGTACCCTTTTTCTATTGACAAACCTAAAAAAAAGCAGTAAGATATGGTTCGTCCCCTAACAAACGGGGCATAGCTGGCGCTTAAAATTCAAGAGCCGCGGGCGGCAGCCCGCATGGCCGCGTCGGGCCGCACTGCCTGTCGCAGGGCGGCCGAAGAGACTGCGGCTGATTTTTTTGAGCCGAATTGTTAGCGTCATAACAAATAATACAGAAAGGCTCCTCGGAGCCGGAGAGAAAGGGGTATCTTTTTATGCTGAGTGTTTTGGCCAAAAGCATCCGCGAGTACAAGAAGCCTTCGCTGCTCGCGCCGCTGTTGGTCTCGGGCGAGGTGGTGATGGAGTGCATCATCCCGTTTGTCACGGCGAATCTGGTAAACCAGATCAAAGCCGGGTGCTCCATCGGCGTCATTGTGCAGTACGGCGCGGTGCTGGTGGTGATGGCTGGGCTGTCGCTCACCTTCGGCGCACTGGCGGGCAGCGCCTGCGCCACCGCAAGCTGCGGCTTCGCGCGCAATCTGCGCAAGGACATGTTCTATAAAATACAGGATTATTCTTTCGAGAACATCGACAAGTTTTCGGTGTCCAGCCTTGTGACACGCATGACCACCGATGTGACCAACGTGCAGATGGCATATATGATGATCGTGCGCACGGCCATCCGCTGCCCTCTGATGCTGGTGTTTTCGTTTGCGATGGCGTTTATCATGGGCGGCAAGATGGCGGTGATCTTCCTGCTGGTCATCCCGGTGTTGGGCGTGGGGCTGGCGCTGGTGGTGCGCAGCACGATGCCGCTGTTCAAGCGCGTGTTCAAAAAATACGATGCATTGAACAGCTCTGTGCAGGAAAACATCAAAGGTATGCGTGTCGTGAAGTCCTATGTGCGCGAGGAATATGAAAAACAGAAATTCGGCGCGGCGGCAGCAGACGTCCAGCGGGACTTCACGAGAGCGGAGCGCATCCTTGCTTTCAACAACCCGCTCATGCAGTTCTGTGTGTATGCGGTGATGGTGTTCGTGCTGTCCTTCGGCTCGTATACGGTCATCACCAGCCGCGGCCTTGCGCTGGATGTGGGCCAGATGTCCTCCATGCTCACGTACAGCTTCCAGATATTGATGAGCCTGATGATGCTCTCCATGGTGTTCGTGATGATCACCATGGCCAGTGAATCGGCTCAGCGCATCGTGGAGGTGCTGTGCGAAGAGAGCGCGCTGCAAAGCCCGGAAAACCCTGTGCGCGAGGTGAAGGACGGCTCCATCGATTTTGATAATGTGAGCTTCAAGTACGCAAAGACGGCGGAGCGCATGGCGCTTTCCGGCATTGACCTGCACATTCGTTCCGGCGAGACCATCGGCATTATCGGCGGCACGGGCTCGTCCAAATCCACGCTGATCCAGCTCATCTCCCGTCTGTATGACGCCACTGAGGGCTCTGTGCGCGTGGGCGGTGTGGATGTGCGCAGCTACGATCTGGAGGCTCTGCGCGACCAGGTAGCCGTGGTGCTGCAGAAAAACGTGCTGTTCAGCGGTTCCATCCGGGAAAATCTGCGTTGGGGAAACAAGGACGCCACCGATGCAGAGATGGAGGAGGCCTGCCGCCTGGCGCAGGCGGATGAGTTTATCCGCCAGTTCCCGGACGGCTACGACACCCATATCGAGCAGGGCGGCGCCAATGTTTCCGGAGGGCAGAAGCAGCGCCTGTGCATTGCCCGCGCGCTGCTGAAAAAGCCCAAGATCCTGGTCCTGGACGATTCAACCAGTGCCGTGGATACGCGCACCGACGCACTGATCCGCCAGGCGCTGCGCCGGTATATACCCGAAACGACAAAGATCATCATTGCCCAGCGCATCGCCTCCGTACAGGACGCGGACCGCATCGTCGTCATGGACGGCGGCGCGGTGAATGCCGTGGGCACCCATGCGGAGCTTATGAAAACAAACAAAATCTACCGCGAGGTGTATACCTCTCAGAACAAGGCAGGTGACGACGATGCCGAATAAAGGAACCGCAAAGCGCCGCGCGCCCAAGGGCGTGCTGGGCCGTCTCATCCGCACGCTGTTCGGTTTTTATCCGGTGCTGCTGCCCGTTACCGTGGCGTGCATCCTGTTCAACGCCGTCGTCAGTTCGGTGCCGTCCATCTTCATGCAGAACGTCATTGCCGCCGTGGAGCAGAGCTGGCAGAGCGGCGATTGGTCCGCCGTATCCGGCCGCATTTTGGGACTGGTGACGTTGCTGGCGGTGTTTTATGTCCTCAGCCTGGCAGCGGGTGTTGTATATACTCAGCTCATGGCCGTCATCACGCAGGGCTCGCTGGAAAAAATGCGCGAGAAGATGTTCAACGGCATGCAGGACCTTCCCATCCGCTATTTCGATACCCACAATCATGGCGATATCATGAGCTATTATACCAACGATATCGACACGCTGCGCCAGATGATCAGCCAGAGCTTTCCGCAGCTGCTGACCTCCGCCGTAACGGTGATAACGGTGTTCAGCATCATGCTGTATTACAGCATCTGGCTGGCCGCTGTGGTGGTGCTGGGCGTGGTGTGCATGGTGCTTGTGGTGCGCAGGATCGGCGGCGGCTCCGCCAAATATTTTGTACGCCAGCAGCAGGCATTGGGCCGTACCGAGGGCTACATTGAGGAAATGATGAACGGTCAGAAGGTCGTTAAGGTGTTCTGCCACGAGCAGGAGGCCAAGCGCGCCTTCGACGCCATCAATGATGCCCTTTTTTCCGACGCCGAAAAAGCCAACCGCTACGCCAACATGCTCATGCCCATTCTGAACAACATCGGGAATGTGCTGTATGTGGTGGTGGCGCTGGCCGGCGGAATTCTGCTGCTGAGCGGAGCGCCCAACCTGAGCATTTCAGGCCTGGCGTTCAGCATCAGCATCGTGGTGCCGTTTCTGAACATGACGAAGCAGTTTTCCGGCAATGTCAGCCAGGTGTCCAATCAGATCAATTCCATCGTCATGGGCCTGGCCGGCACGCAGCGCATTTTTGCGCTCATCGACGAGCAGCCGGAAGCCGACGAGGGCTATGTGACGCTGGTGAACGCGAAAGAGGGGGCGGACGGCACGCTGGAGGAGTGCGCGGCGCGCACAAATGTATGGGCCTGGAAGCATCCGCACGGCGACGGCACCACCACCTATACCCGCCTGACCGGCGATGTGCGTCTGTTTGACGTGGATTTCGCCTACGAAGAAGGCAAAACGGTGCTGCATGATGTGGCGCTGTATGCAAAGCCCGGCCAGAAGGTGGCTTTTGTGGGCTCCACCGGCGCGGGCAAGACGACCATCACCAATCTCATCAACCGTTTTTACGATATCGCGGACGGAAAGATCCGCTATGACGGCATCAATATCAATAAAATAAAAAAGGCAGACCTGCGCCGAAGCCTGGGCGTTGTGCTGCAGGATACCAACCTGTTCACCGGAACGGTGATGGACAACATTCGCTACGGGCGTCTGGACGCCTGTGACGAGGAGTGCATCGCCGCGGCCAAGCTGGCGGGGGCGCACGATTTCATCACGCGCCTGCCGCAGGGCTATGATACGCCGCTGAGCGGCAACGGCGCAAGCCTGTCCCAGGGCCAAAGACAGCTGCTGGCCATTGCCCGTGCGGCGGTGGCGGACCCGCCCGTGATGATCCTGGACGAGGCGACCAGCTCCATCGACACCCGCACCGAGGCCATTGTACAACGGGGCATGGACGCGCTGATGACGGGCCGCACGGTGTTTGTCATCGCACACCGGCTGAGCACTGTGAAAAACGCCGACGCTATCATGGTGCTGGACCACGGACGCATCATTGAGCGCGGTACGCACGACGAGCTGCTGGCCCTGAAGGGGACTTATTACCAGCTTTATACCGGCGCGCTGGAACTGGATTGAAGCGCGCGGAAAACACCGGCAGGCGCGCCCCGCTTCGTGCGGAGCGCGCCTGCTTTTTTTGCAGGGCGGGCGATGCTTGCAAAGCGCGGTGCCCGGCGGCTATAATAAGATGTATTTACCACGGAAAGGGGCGGTTTTATGGAAACTGTCGTGGGCGTTTTCGCTCATGTGGACGCGGGCAAGACGACGCTTTCGGAGCAGCTTTTGTACCGGGGCGGCACGCTACGGCGCGCCGGGCGCGTGGACAGCGGCGACACCTGTCTGGACCATGACGTCATCGAGCGCAGCCGCGGCATCACGGTATTTGCCGACGAAGCGGCGTTTACGGCCTGCGGGCTTCCGTTCCGCTTGATCGACACCCCGGGCCACGCGGATTTCAGCGGCGAGATGGAGCGCAGCATCTGGGCCGTGGACTGCGCGGTATTGGTGGTAAGCTGTGTGGAGGGCGTACAGGCCCATACGGAGACCGTCTGGCGGCTGCTGCGGCAAAACGACGTGCCCGTGGTGTTTTTTCTGAACAAGGCGGACCTGCCCACCGCTGATGCTGCCGGAACGCTGGCGGCGGTACGCGCACGCCTGGGGGCGGATGTGCTGGCGTGCGGGCCGGATTTCTGCGCGGCGGACATTGGAGAGGCCTTGGCGGAGGACATGGTCGTTGAACATGTCGGCGCGCTGGATGTTATAATCGTAGACGAAGTGCA
>OHBJ01001753.1_pt1 | contig 14944 bp, 13 predicted proteins | sample 1577241 | NCBI WGS metagenome assembly OHBJ01 (sample SAMEA3541594, study PRJEB24748) | human gut metagenome | biome: human gut; feature: human-associated habitat; material: faeces | place: China | collected 2012
TAGAGCACAACCTTGCCAAGGTTGGGGTCGCGAGTTCGAGTCTCGTTTTCCGCTCTCGAAGGCAGTCTAAAAAGACTGCCTTTTTCGTTTGTATATCAACCTGTTGCTAGATTTCCGCAACTTGCATTCAACAAAACGGGACACTCAACTAGCTCGTTGAAAATCCGAAAAATTGCAAGAAAAAGGCCGTTTCGACCCCAAATGTTTTACAGAATGTTTTACACAAAATGTGAGACTAATGTTTGCGCAACACGTCACGCATCATGAACATCAAAGTCGTGTGCCGCAAAGATGCACGCAACAGTCAGGGTGAAGTCCCGCTGGTCATCCGGTTCACCCACCGAAGACAAACCAAAACCCTCTCCACCGGAATCATCGTCAATCCTGCGGTTTGGGACGAAAAATCACAACGGTTAACAGACTACAGTCCGCAGTACCGTGAAATGCAACTGCGGTTAGATTCTCTTCTGAACGAATATCACAAAAAGATCCGTCGGCTCGAGGCATTGGATATCGATGTCAACTTCGAAACGCTGTTTGAACCCGCAGAAGATCGTATCTACTGCACCGTAGATACCTACTTTCGCCGAGTGATCGAACAGCTGGAATCCATCGACAAATATGGGACTGCCTCAAAATATCGGGTTACAAGTTCCTTATGGCATCAGTTTCATCCTCAGAAAATGCGATTTGAAGAGATCTCCCTATCCCATCTGCGCGATTTCGAACTTTTCTTACGCCGTCGAGGAAATAAAGACAACAGCATCGCTACAAAATTCAGTGTACTGAGAGCTGTTTACAATCGTGCTGCAGAAGAACATGTTTTCAAAACGGAAGAGAATCCGTTTCTTCGATTCAAACTCGGAAGATTATGGAGTTCTACACGCAAACGAGCCATCTCGAAAAACGAGATACACCGTTTAATGGCCATCGATCTGAACAATGATAAGGTTTCATATCGTAGATTCGCACGGGATATCTTTCTGTTCAGCTACTTTATGGCGGGTATTAACTTTCGGGATATCGCCTGTTTGAAATGTTCAGACATCCAAAACGGACGATTGATGTATGCCCGACACAAGACTCGTAAAGCGATGAACTGCAGAATCTGCGAGGAAGCCCAAACAATCATGATCCGATACTCAAAATCAAGTAATACAAACGATTACATCTTCCCTATCTTAAACAAACAGGTCCATAAAACCGAACGACAACGTAACGACCGCATCCGGAAAGTGCTAAAAATCGTCAATCGAGAGTTAAAAAAGTTAGGTCAAGAACTCAATCTAAATATTCCATTAACGACATACGTAGCCAGACACTCGTATGCTTCAGTATTGAAACATGCAGGCGTCGACATCTCTTTGATATCCCAATCGCTCGGACATTCCGACATTACAACGACACAAATCTATCTGGACTCGTTCGGAAACAGCCGTATTGACGAAGCAATGACAAACTTGATTTAGAAAAAAGTGAGTGCATATCTATGCACTGCACTCACTTTTTCTTCTTTTCTTCATTTTACCTAACTCCGTATCGCTCGGCTATCGACACAAGTTTATCGATAGACATACGGTATCCTCTTTTCTGAATGTTACAGAAAAGTTTCTCACACTCATCCGAATCATATCTCGGATAAAATTGCGAGATACGATGAAAGAATACGGAGCCTTCAGATCCAAACAAAGTCGAGACTACACAGCCTATCGAAAACCAATCTTGATACAAGACGGTAATATCGATCCGGTTTGCCTCTATTTTCTTCAGCAAATCGAGAAAATGACGTGTTGCAGATTTAGAAATCTCCAAAACAGACAAAACACGAGACAAATCGGTAGGCTGCAATAGACGCTGTATAGGAGTCAGCGCCTCAACGTTCCGAACTTCATCCGTTTTTCCATCCGGACCTCGTACAACAGGCCGAACAGACGTAATACAAAGCGGTTTTTCCGCTTCTTGAACCACTTTTTCATACGGTTTTGCTCCGAAATTTACGTATGCTGCGGGATCATGAGAGAAACCTCGCAAACGCGGTATGTCTTTACATGCCGGATCAAGTACAATACCAACTTCCTTAAAATCTCGTTCCAAGGCAAGAAAGTGTTGAAGATGTTGTTTCCCGTCAGCAATCGGCACCAGACAAAACAGACCTCGTCCACTTGCTGACAATCCGGCATACAGAATATGTTCGGAAACAGGTAAATTTTGTTTTAAGACATTCCAATCCTCTATTGCTGGATTCTCTTTGGCATCGATATCCAGGCAAATCAGACCGGAATGAGCAATCAGCCCCTCTTTTTTCCGAACTGAAAATAGACCGCTCGGTGTAATGGCAGGCAAACGAGCTTTTATAAAGTTACGGGCCTCTTTATCATCTGTTTTGCGAATGAAATCGAGGGCATTTAGCATTTCACTCGAGGGTTCTAACAACCAATGTAAGACATCTACCTCTCCGATCGGATGTGAATCGGTGAAGTTTTTGAAAAGAGAGACCCATATCGAGGGTCTCTCTTGTTCACACCTAATTGTCTTCATCGTTCTGATGATTTCAATTTAAATACATCTCCGACAAAATCCAGATCTGGATTTTGAGTAGTTTCACAACAGACATAAGTCCTGTTGCCCGTACCCGATACAACATCGAATCCGGCGGATCTCAAACGTTGACTGAACATTTTGTGTCCCACTTGACGACAATTGTTCAACTTACAGAACTCATTATACTCCTCCCGAAGCGTTTTCAACAGAGTTCGTTTATTCGGTGACGGTTTATAACCAGTTTCAGCCATAAACGTCGCCACGCTATCCAGATCACGTCTGATTTGTTCTTTGACAGCTTCCATTTTCGGAGAAACGGTAAACTTTCGGTTAACCAACAATCGCTTCAGACCGACAAGCACCCATTGAAGCACTCCATCTAGTTCTGTATCGATAATTTTCTTCGCCAATTCCGGATCTTGTTCAGACTTCGGTATCGTCACATCGAACTGCATGAAATTCATTCGCCGAAAATAAGCATCTGAAATTTCAACAGATGTCGGAAGCGAATTCGTATTGAACATGAATTTTCCGTAACGATGTACTGTGAACGGTTCTCCGTAAGGTAATCTGGCATCAATCGGCTCATTGCTGATTAATTTTTTAACCATATCTACATCAGCTAAGCCCGTTCCAAGTTCAGAAGAGTAATTCAACAACTTTCCAGAAAGAGTCGCTCGACGATATTCGTTGTCACCACACAACTGTGCCAATGTGTAATGAGTAATGTTATCTTTTCCCAATAGCGCATTGACAATATCGAAAATCACGGATTTACCGTTTGCTCCCGATCCAACCAATATCAAACATTGTTCCAGTTTAATATTGGTTGTCAAAGTATAGCCAATGTATTCTGCAAGAAACTCCTGAGATTCTTTTTCAGGCAATACTCGATCAAGAAACTGCTGAAACAAATTGATTTGTGCATTTTCGTTGTAAGCAACAGAGAGTTGATATCGCAAAAAATCATCTGCTGAAAACGGTTCGAGAACACAACTGTTATCATCGATACGTAACGTCCCGTTTTGCAAATTGATTTTAACACAATCATCGCCTGTTGGTTCCACACGACTGGCATACGAATGAAATTGTTGAATCAACATTTTCTGTATTGATGCGGAAATGGCTATCTTCTCATTAATTCCACATCTGGTTGCAAATCGTGACAAGAATTTATTCAATCTTACCGGGTCTATTTGTTCCCAGTATGCAGTATTGAAAAAATAACCAAATCCGGCAAAACTACACAAAGGCATCTGTTCTTTCTGTGCAAGGTCATACAATTCTTTGATGATGATCGAAACTTTTGCTGGAAACGAAACTTTGTGTATTTTGAAAAACTGAGCTTTTTTTTCTGCACGTACTTTCGCATCCTGAAGAGAACAGATTTCATTCCACTCCCCTTCTACAAATTCTTGTTTTGACGTTCCTTCGTAAAAGGTAAGAACAAAATTGATCTCTTTTACAGAATATTCCAGAATAGATAAATAATCTGGAAGTTCAATATTATTTTTCATAATAATATAATAAATTTTAATTAAGGAATGATCGCTTGTTTTTTTCTCAAACAATATGAACGCGATCATTCCTTGCGTTTAAATCCATATTGTTTGCTGATTTTCAACAAATTACCAACATAAATGGTGGTGATCGTTGTGTTTTCATAGATTTTGAAATTGTTTAGATTATGTAAGGTTGTTCTTAGTACAGAAAACAGCCTTCACTAAAATTGTCAGAAGCGCGATTACTGTCAGATTGACAAATGCATACGCAGAAAACGACACATCGATCAAACGAATCGGGAACTATTGAGAGGCACTGTATTTTTCCCTCTCTTTCTAATTCATATAATGCAGATTTTCCCGGGATATAAAGGATTCGTGAAAAATTTTATACTTTTTTTCTTGATGAATCGCTTTTCTCGCCTTGCGCTTCCAATAAAATGCAGAAGTATATGATAAATAAGGCCTTACACGAGATTCGAGAGAAAATTATTTTTCTAACAACATTGATTTGAAAATCAGTTTTTCAACCGTAGACAAAAAAAGGAGAGAGATGAAGATTAAATCTTTCATCTCTCTCCTTTTATGATTAATCAAGTTAGGCGTATGCTGTATAACTATTTCATTTAGCCTTGTCTCTATTTATCTGTTAGAAACTCTTTTTTTGCAAAACAGTTTAACTTGATCAACTCTACATATCTAATGTCTTCAAATTGCTAGACCTATATTTTCAATAAGAGATTAAATTTAAAAGGTTCTGATCTTTTGATTAGTCGAATGTTGATATTCCTTGAATTGTGAATCTTCGAATTAATTAACCTGTCTGATTCTAGTTGTCGTATAAAACTTGGTTATGATAGAAACATGATCTAATCTAATTTTAGATATGTTATTTCTTGGATGAGAATTATTTTTTGTTTTGATTACCGCTTGAGTGTCTGTAAATATATTGGCTGGATTACGATTAATCATCTCTGCGACTATGTGTATGTTCAAGCTCTTCTGTTAATTTTTGCATGTCAGCTAAAAGGTGTCAATCGATTTCCAAATAACCTTATTCTTCAGTCTTGCTAGCATCTTGATTTGTGATCAATATCGATGATAGATTTTTGTCCGGCATCGTTTTGCGATAATTGAAAATTTTGTTTGTTTTTAAAATAAGTGATCGAACGTGATAACCCGGTTTTGTAACTAATATTCATTTTCCTGTATTGAGACGATTCCGAAAAATATTTTATCGAGGGTGCCAATTGATAAGTGAATGGTGTGTCGGAGGCGGTATGTCTAATTTGTATCCACAGTGGCATTCTACTTTGATGTTGTCGAGTTATATTACTAAGGTAAACCTTATAAGTATCCGTCATATATTGAGCGGTTTCACAATTCCTGAAAAGACAATCAGTGTGGTTGCCTGTTTGTTCTAATGAAGCCGATTCAGCCACGATAAAACTCGACACCATGAGACCAATACACACAAGACATGCGACACCAATCAGTTCAAGATTCTCGATATTCCAAATAGAAGTATACATTGCCATCATTTTATTTTACATTTTTTGGTCTGACACAAAAGTATAAATTTTCCAAAAGGACGGCGAGAAACCTTATTGACAAATCTGTGACAAAACCATCGAGTCAAAACAGACAGCCTACATCATATTGATTTTCAGAAATAATCGACTCTGAAAACTTGCAAATTATTCAACTCTGATTGCGCTCCCCCCTCTTTGACATTATCCTCAATAACTCTATTTTTGTAGCAATCAATGCGACCATGAAAATCAAACCTCATATATACGAGATACGTTATTTACAAGAGTGTCTTGACCTCGCATTCAATTGTGATAACACCACTCAAGACCGAAACATCCGTTTGCTTCATCAGCGCATTGTTGCGAGACTACAACAATCAGGCAAAAAAGCAATTGTAAGCGAAAGAACGATTCGGAGAATCTTCTCCTTCAATGGAGACAATGGTTTTCATGAATTATCGTTATTGGATTGTGTTCAGGCAATAGGTTATGCCGGGTGGGGAGATTTTCAAGCAGCTGCAATAAATCATGAAACATATTTTCCCCTGACAAACATCAAGTCAACGGATTTATCAGCCATACGTCAAGGTGAGATTATCACGATCGGCTGGCTTCCTCATAAATACGTAACATTAGAATGTATAGAAGACTGGAAATTTAAAATACTGGAAACGTCAGGTTTCGGACGAAAAAAAGGTGAAATTATCGAAGCATCAGGTTTTGTTCTTTTACATCGTCCAGGAAGTATATACCCCGAGATACAGTTTGAGATCGGTGATGAACGTACCGATTTTTTAGATAAAGAACCACAGAATTTCAACGATTTGTTTCCATCCGATAAATTCATAGAGGAAAACGTAACCTGGAAATAGTGCTTGTAAATCCGTCTCTCTGGCAACTGACCCTATTAATTCGACACTCTAGATCTAGTTAACATTTCGAATTCACCCTAAGTTTTTATTTTACTTCTTATAACAAATTTAATTTTTGACATTAGTTCATATCTACTTGATTTATAATAACAAATAGAAAAAATAAAAGACTTTCAATGATAAGTCTACGACTTTAATATTAGGAAACTGCTATTGATTCAAAATAAGCCGTTATGATCACAAAAGCAGCAATAACTCCTTGGATTTGAATCTTCCTGAAACAAAGATCATCATTGGTGGTTACCTGCTTTTCTGGACACAACATTTGTTTTTTTGGCTTACACAACCTACATTTCACCGTCTAAACATAATCTCCTCCAATACTTGAACATACCACTTTTCAGGAATGTACTCAAACGGCATCTATCCTGAACGGAACGAAAAACTTCCTCTTTAATACCTCTATCTGATGTAACTTTCCTTTTTCATATCCGCCCAACCGCTGTTAGAAAGACAATAACGAAATATTGTTTGCATTGTCATAAAATCATTGATGTCTATATCATCTGTATGTAGTAGTCGTAAACGCTATATTCATCGATATCAGGAATATACAAAGCAGACAATTTCATCAGTCTAAACAAGATGTTAACATATCCCCATCTTACCAATCATCATCCAAATCACCCCACTCTTCATCATATGTATATAACTTCTGTCGCCATTTGTTCCACCAATAACCTAAAATACCTCCAATTAAAAGAGGTGTTATAACACGAAAAACTCTCATCATATTCTGATTGACAAGTATAGAAATTTTGTTGATTATAGAAGATCCTTCGTTAGAACCGCTGAATGGATTTTAAGCCTTAGGACATCTTTAACTGAGACATTTTTTGTGTAGACGAATTAATAATGTGATATTATTCTTCCATTTGCATCAGCCATGTAGAGAACGAGTCCAATTCATCTTTGACCAATCCGCACACATAAAGAACAATAGCAATATCGTCCAACCAACCGACCCACGGGAAGAAATCGGGTATAAGATCGAACGGACAGACCACATAGAGTAAACAAGCAACAATCTTCAGATAAGCCAGGGTTGAATATTCCTTGTAATCGCCAGAAGTTACAGCGCTCAGATACTCCCACAAGAGAACCAGTTGCAGCCGAATGCGGGAAAGACCTTTCTTTTGAGTAAATTCTTCCCGTTTACCATTCAGATCAGCCATTCGTTCTTCATCTGTCACTATTTTTTCCGCCTCTTCTTGCCAAACTCCAGATTCAAAATGTTCCTTTGCTGTGTGATCGGGAGCTGCATTCGCTGGTTTGTCGTTACTGTCAGGTGATTTTTTCCCCATATACGACGTACGGTAACCAATCTGGTTTCTTTTCATCTCTTTCATTTTGCAGTAGTGTTAAGTGATACAATCGTAACGTTTTATCTTTCTACTGCAAAAGTAGAGGAGGGGTCGGACAAATACAGTCGGAGTCTATTTAATTGATATTTTTTAGATGCCTATCGTCATCATTAATATCATCTTCTTATGTGAATTATATAAATTCTCATATCACATAATAGTACAAAATCTTCTTTAGACTTGACGCTGTTTCTAACAAATTTTCACCAAAACATCGTGTTTGAAGATTTAAATAGCACGGGATTCAGCTATACTGCCCGTATGGTCTACTAACTGATGAATTTTGCGAGGGACTAAGATTAATTTACTTGAATTTTCAATATGATGCCATACATATCCGTTAGGTCGTTCATAACCCATCTCACGAAACATTTTCCATGCCATATCAAAATCGGAATTTCTATCTCCTGTCAAGGAGCCAATATCAACAATCATTGGCTTTCCATTTTTATCTTTATATGCGACATGTCTAAAATCTGGAAAACCTTGTTTTGAAAAGGGAACGCCTTTAGGATATAATTGATCTAGTTCTAACAACTCGGCTTTAGTTAAAGTTCCTTCAGTTTTTAACTGTACCGATCCGTTTCCCAATTTGCACCGTGCAGCAAGTTTACTGTTAAAATCCGGATCGAAATAGTAAGTATTGCCTGCATATACACGCGCATTTATAGGATATCGGCCATTAATTTGAGTGATAAGACGTTGGTTTACATGATTACGAGTGCTTAACCATTTAGGAATATTTACATCTGCGTTTACACGTATCTTTTCTGCTAAACTCGGATTGGAGGCCATATCCTCGCATAAACGAGTATATTGGCGCTCACTTAATGGATGTTTCTTTGCATACTGACGAACTATAGCAATTACATCGCCATGGGAGGGTACTAATGTTTTAGCAAGCCCATGTTTTGCTTGCTGCTTAACAGACTGATCAATAGCTTCTTCTGTAATTTCTTTGTTTACTTTCTGTATTATTTTATTCCCCGCTTTTTTGCTAATATTATTACAGGAAGTAACACTAATACAAGCGAATAGGAGTACAAGAAAACCAGATATTCTCATAGTTAAAACATTTGTTCTATGACACATTGTACAGACAAATAGTCCATGTAATTATTTAAAATGGCATCCACAATCCCGGATTCATATGTCCCATATTTGGGGGACAACATAAAAATGCTTACAATAAAAGATATGCCGGAAGCAATATACCCCACAATATTTGCTGTTTTCATAGATATCCCTCCCCTAAAGTACCCTATAATAAATCCGATAATAAAACCTATAATATAACCTAAAACAGCAGTAATCATAACATCTATAACTATTCCTGCCCATTCAAACCATTCACGACCTTTAATGCGTTCAAATGCAAGATCATCAATAATATCATTCTCTGTTATTTCTGATAGAGAAACGAAATTTAAAGTTTGGTCTGGATGATGCTTATTAAATGTCTCTATTTGAGTATTTATCATCATCTCGATGTCTTGATCTGAAACTCTTTCTTTTATAGCAATAGCCCAGTCATGGCGTCTTGTTTCATCAGAAACAAATAGAGTTTGGTAAAATATACGAGGAATACTCCAAATGCCACATCTCAAATCAATAACTTCTTGAATACCTGATTCAATATGAGCAACAAGTATTGTCGACATTGTGTCGATCATGGCCTCACGGCTATCTATTTCATATTTTACATTGATATTTGTATCTTGTTTTTTTGAGAATTTATTTTCTAAGATTCTCCATAACAAACGTTGCTCCATTGAATCAGGAACCGACTGAGTTATGCGACCTTGAAGTTTTTTAGAAACAATATGATATGTATCTTCTATATTATCTGTTACGATTTCAATCCCACTAATTGTTGTTTCCTTGGTCTGTTCAAAAGCTGTTTTTGCCTTTTCCATGGAGCAAGCTAATAAAAGGCAAGAAATTACAATATAGGTTAATAGACGTAACATTATCGTATGTACAAAAGAGGTGTTTACGTTTAATCAAAAACCGGCACGCCTGCTCGATCAATCAGTTACCAGGTACCGCCAAGCACCACAACCCAGAAAGAAAAGACAGTCCGTGCCGGATACGACAAGACCATCTGTTTCGTCTGTGAGTTGTACAAAATTGGCGGTTTCGGTGACTCAGATCAAAACAAAACGTCTCAAATATTTTCGCTAAATATAGTAAATTAAAGCGAACAATAGTCATGGCACGGACTGAAAACGTATCGTAAACATTTTATTATGTCCCCGACCTCTTCCTAATCCATGTAGGCAGAGTCTGTACAATATACCTCCCCAAGCATAGCCGCAATCGCTGTAAACGAGTTGTTCTCCATCGAAATAGCAGTCTGTGCATCCGCAGATAGGACATGTCTGTTCCATAATTGTAAAAATTTAAAAGTTTATAATTCATGTTATTTATTCATTTGGCAAAATAGATGTATAGGTCGGACAAAATTTGTCTGACTAAACCATTATCTTTGTTTTCGACAATGAAAAATGAATGGTTATGACAAAAAACGGGAAGTGCCTTTGGATTATCGACACATTACTACATACCGGTGGATTATCACTGAAAGAACTGAATGAAAAATGGGATCGTTCGTCATTACGTGATGATGCGACCCGTTTACATGAACGTACTTTTGCTCGTTACAAGGACTTTATTGCCAGTGAATACGGCATTGATATAGAATACTCACCTGTAACCAATAAGTACATGATAATTAATGCCGATGAGATAAAACAAAATGCATTGTATCGCTATCTGCTTTCGGCATATCGAGTAGCCGACCTCAATACACGTATGATTCAGCATAAGGAACAAATGATGTTTGAACCTGCACCGACAGGTGTTGAACATCTGGAGACGATATTGAAAGCCATAGAAGAGGAACGTACCGTACAATTTGACTACCAATCGTATTATCGCGCTCAACCGACATGTGATTGGGAAGTAATCCCTTGTTTCCTGCGTATTTCCGAAGGGAGATGGTATCTGATTGCTGAATTAACGGATCGATCTGATACACGAAGGCTGGCACTGGAACGAATATCTTCTCTTCGTATTACCTCTAATCACCTCACACCTTCTTCTTGGATTACACCAAAGAACTTTTTTGACGGGTGCTATGGTATCATTCGTGAATCACATGTAGAGCCACGATTAATTCATTTGAAAGCAGATGCTCAACAACGAAATTATCTTCGAGTACAACCCCTTCATGAATCGCAGGAAGAAACAGAATATTCGGAACATTATTCTATATTTACTTATTATCTTCGCCCTTCCTTTGATTTTTTTCAGCGCATACTGTGGATGCGCGAAAAGGTCGAGATCATCGGCCCTGAAGATGTGCGTACAGAAATGAAGAATATTGTACAACAACTAAGCACAATATACCAATAATAGGAAAATACATCCATCTTAAATAACTTCTAATCGAGGCAATTGGTTCTTTAAACAAAAGAGATGAATATATAGCTGAATTAGACAAATGCCTATCAACCTCTCTCCCCTTATTACTCTGTCGATTTCAAGTGCTTATATTTTTAACTAAAAAGCAGGCAGCCCACGAGGACTCCCTGCTTTATTACTATCAGACACATTAGAACCAAGCGATGTCCAAATCCATCAACTCATCGTCAGTCATTGGAGGATAATCGTATCGATCAATCAAATCGCCTACGACCAGAGGTCCGATATGTTCTCCCATCAAACAAAACAACGCTTGATCAGTGCAATCAATCATGGTTTGCAAATACTGCTTATACAATTCGTAAGAAAATGCAAAAGCGATTGACAAGCCACTGTTACCACACATATACCCTACAGCCCAATCGGCTACATTATGGAGTGCAAAACGATATTCAATTAGATGATAGAATAGCCTCACACCCGCATAAGACGCAAATTGCGGTCCAATACCGAATCGACTTACATCCAAATGTCCAATACGGCATACCTGCAAAATTCGTTCATACACCTTTTGTTGCTTTTCGATTCGTTTGGTTTCCAAAAACGAACCTCGGACAAATGCATGCAATTGAAGTTTACGAGAGTTTCGTGGAAATAATTTGTAAGCCCGAAGTACTGCCATCAATCGGTGATAACGGACTTTTCGTGGAGGATTCCGTAATAACAATACTTCGGAGTCATCGTGTTTCAGTCCCGACAGAGACTCTCCGTATATCAGCGACAAGAACTCCATCAAATTACGCATGAATCGTTGAGGTGTGATTGTTTGAGCTCGGAATTTTTCCAAGGCTTTAGCGGTGTTTGTTGAAGTATTCATAGCTGTGAAACACAGTTTAAGTATATATCATTTTTCAATTAAAGAAACATATCTTATTTATTATTCTGACATGATTGTTACCAGGGTCTCGATGGAAGCCTCATTGTTTTTTCTCAATGCTTTACGAATCGTGGCCCGACCTGTTTTGTCCTGCATCTTGCTGCATACACGATTGATTTGTTCCACTAAGCCGGTTACCGTACTCAAGTCCGGGGCCCCTCCGATGGCATCACACAAATACTGAACGACGTCGGTATATTTAACAAACAATAGATGGATATTCGGGATGCTATGTTGATTTCGGGCAGCCTCTTTTGCCTCCATATCTAATTGGGCGATTTTGTCGGAAACGGTGCTGGCTCGAGTACCAACCAGACACAACGAATCAATAAACGATTTGTATTGGGGCTCGAAATCAGCTATCCAACCTTTGACATTGGACTCGATTGAGGTATAGCCTGTCGCATCCCTGTCGAAATCCTGTACTATATATCTTGCGTATTTTCGTCCCGAGTTGGTTAGATCTTTTTCAACCTGGAATACTCCGTTAGAGGCCTGTTGTAATGCGTATGCCCATTGATAGGTCGCATGGAACGTGTAATCATTCAGCGCACTGAGCAAACGAGTGTCTGAAAAACGACATGGAGAGCCATCTTGAGCGGCAAGGTCTGTGATGTTAATAGAAAATCTGGGCCTTACATCTTCAATTTGACCGGCTAATGCATCATATGCTTTCCATTGCGTGAGTATGTTCTGTGCTTTTTGCCAGTCCTCTTCGTTCAATTGCCAACCATATGTTCCAAGTCGTTCTTCGAAAGACGATATATCGGTAAAGGAACCTGAAAATAGCTCAGAAAATGCTACCGGTTCAATTCTTTTGATTTGTATGTAACGGCCGTAATTTTTCCGGTCTACACGGTGCCCTTCTTCATCTCGGTATGTTTTGTCTTCACTGGCATAATCATAGATGAATCCAAATTCACGATCGAACAACGTCGGATATGTGCATTGTGTGGTATCGATTTTGATGCGGTGTTTTCGGCAAAATTTTTCTCGTTGTTCGGCAGTCGGCAACGTTTTATATTCATCGAATAACATCTTCAGTTCCGGTTCGAGGCCTGCCGAGGATACGATACGTCCATTATAACGTCCGACACCTTTTGTCATCAAACCGTCGTCTCTCAAAGTATACTCACTTCGACTGTCCCCATTGATGATGACCCAATTCCCGATCCAGAAACCGTCGTCGTTGAGCCTTCCTGTAATATTGTCGGCACTGGTTTTCACATTCATTGTCCCGACCAACGTACCATTACGAAATGTCACACTTGCCGTTTCGGTCGGCAAAGTTTCATATGCACTCCAATACCATCCGGTCAAGGAGAAACGTTTCAATCGGCCTTTGCCGGCGTAAGAATAGGTCCAGGGCCCATCAGGCATCCCCTCCTTGAAACTCATTCGGGCGTTGGTTGTACCCGTAACATACGCACTTCCTTCCGGGTAATCGGTCGTGCGGATCGTATAACTCCAAAGACCGTTCATGTAGCCATGGGAATATTGGCCGGTAATAATGAGGTTGTACTGAGAAATGTCATTGGCTTCGGTTTTGACATATTTGAAGCTCCCGTGGCGTTTCTCGGCGCCAGTTGTTTCGTCTTCATAGTAAGTGTAGGTCATGGTTCCGCCTCGCAGCTCACCCGAATAGGTTTTCAGGCTCTGTGCGTCTACAGATATGGCATACAGCGCGAATAGGAAACTGAATAGTGTTAATCTTTTCATGATGCAAATTTTGTTGTTACAGATTGTCTTCTTTGGACTCCCCTTCCGTACTGGCAGAAGACTCCACAACGGGGGAAAGCGTTTCGTTTCGGAGCAGGAACTTAATTTTATGCTCTCTGATGAGTTGTTTTGCTTCGTTTCGAGCCTGTGCAGACGGTTTTTCTTCATCGGTTACCACCTTCTGATTCCAGTCCATGATCCGGTTCGGATCGTACAGTTCCCAACTGATCGCCCGAATCAGATCTTTGACACGCTGTACCAAAGGATGCGAATCATCGCGTTTGTCGGTAATAAAGGCACAATGAGTCGGCAACAAGGCATAATTCCACAAAGAATTAAAGAATAGCGGATTATCTGTCTTGGCCCAAATGTGTGCAATCGTATAATTTACTACTGTACTGGTCTGTCCCCAGCTGACGCGATGCCCCGTGTAGCGGAGGATCGTACATTTCGGAGCATAGTTACCATCGGCATCAATCTTCACCCGAATTTTGGTTTCACGATGGAACAGACATTTCGTTTCGTCAATATGTCCATCGGGATCGCACTCGTATTTGGTGAATCTCACTGCTTCGCTCTTATTTTTGAAACGCGGTGTCGTGATTTTGACCGCATGTTGCAGAAAATAATTGGCGTTGGATGTGAATCGTACCGGGAGTGCCTGTCCGGTACGGATCAGGGCACGGAGATCCCGTGCCTGATCACGTACCATCTCACGATCGAAGAAAAGCGTATGTTCTACAATGTGTTCCACTAATGCATACTCGTTCTCAAAAAGAGAACATAATGCATCGAGACCGTCGATCTTATTTGACATATCTTCCATATGTTAATCCTCATAAATAATTTCTACTATTGTTTCCAATTCTCCTGCGACATATGTTTTGATTGATGTGATATAGTCACCGTCCATCGTATATTCCAACTCTTTCGTCTGGTTGTCATCCTTTGAAACATTGCCATCTTCATCAATGTCAGCATACTGATACTG
>OHBJ01001760.1_pt1 | contig 14923 bp, 15 predicted proteins | sample 1577241 | NCBI WGS metagenome assembly OHBJ01 (sample SAMEA3541594, study PRJEB24748) | human gut metagenome | biome: human gut; feature: human-associated habitat; material: faeces | place: China | collected 2012
ATCGATGAATTGGCTACTGAATATGAAGGAAAGGTAATCATTGGCAAATGTGACGCGCCTCTTACTCCATAATCCCCATATAGATAACGTGCAGCTTGCAAATCAAATTGCAAATTGAAGCGAGGTTCATACACAGATGCTTTCAGTGTGGCATTCATCCGTAGTTTCCGGCTGATATACCATCCTTCGTCGTCGGTCAGCACAGATTGCACGGTAGCTCCTGCCATAGCTCCCAGTTCCAGTCTGCCATTCGCTGTGCGGTATTTCATCTCCGCTTGTGCCCCCATGCGGTTGTTGGTAAAGTTTCCTGCGGTTACTCGCCCCAAAAATCCTTTGCCGAAGCAAAACTCTTGCGACAGTGCAATCACTCCGGGACGTATCTTCTTATATTGTCCTTTTAGGTTGGTCGCTACCGGGAATACCACTTGCGCTGTCAGTTCCGCCCCTTTCCATAAAGCCATTTCTACGGCTGGAGCCAGGTTGACATAGTAAGTATAAAGTCGGTCAAAGCTGGAGTTTTCCAGTTTTACTTCCGGATAGACCACAATGTCTACTTTCCCTGCCGATGAATTGAGTGTCCGGTGTGTCTTTTTCAGTACCTCCATCGCTTCATCGGTATCATAACTGATTCCCATCTGTCGGTACACTTCCCCTATGGTAATCTGTTTCTCTTTATATTCGGTTATCACCTTATCGCTCAGCGTAATGCATAGCTGGGGGATACTGTGCTCCAACACCACCATTTGCAGATTTCCCCCGTACATTCCTTCCATGGCTGCTTCGATGGCTTTGCCTATTCCCCGGTAAGTACCTCTATATACATTGTCTTCAAAAGCAATCGTTGTGTTGCCGTTCACCTCCGTTACCGTTTGTATGTTCTCCATTCCCAGTTGCTGTAGTTTCTCGGCCACTTGTGCCCGGAGGGAGATGCTCCATGCCGAAAGGAGGATTGCTATTAAATATTTGCTCATTGCGTCAATGTATTAGGGTACACTCATAGCGTATACCACCCGATACGCAAGTAAAATCGTGGGTAAAAGCATGCATGGACAAATGTTTCCACAGCCTGACAGCTGCTCCCACATTCACCCCGTCCGAGTCATATTCGGCCATCATCTTCAACTCTTTGCAGAAAGCGGGTATATAGCTTATCCCTCCGAATACACCTTTGTATTTATTGCCGAACCATTTGGTATTACTGTTCTTCCCACCTTCCAGATAATATCCCAAAGAAGCTGAGAGATAATGCTCTCCTCCCAGATGGAATCCTTTCGTTATCACTCCATAGTAAGATTGAAAAGTGTTGGCTCCTTTATCCGCTATCGGATCATTGGCTCCCAGTGCTATTCCCGGCAGAAACTTTCCTTCTTTCCACACACACAGCCGGATGGAGTAGGAACGATCCTGCTGATTGTATTTAGGCTTGGATGATATATAGTCCCCTTTTATTAAAGTTTCCCGATAGGCAAGCTCCAGAAAGGAAAAGAAACTGATGCTCACAAAGTAATTTCCTGTGTTGTAGTCGAATCGTGCAGGCATCATCTGTTTGGGCAGATAATTTCCTCCCAACATCACTGTTCCCGGCTTCTGCCTGTCGGCGGTAGGAATATTCATCATACCGGTAGTTCCCAGCATATATTGTGCTTGTATATGCTGATGAACTCCGATAATCAGCAAGGTTAGAACTAGTAAACGTATTTTCATTCTTTTTTATTTGCGGCGGCAGGTTGTATCAGGCTTTCTTCCTCTGCTTCCGGTATTTCACTCCATGGCAGTCTGGCTTCAATAAACTGTGGAATCTTTGAAAGAATTTTGCCTTTCAGCGCCGAGATGGGTTTTATTCCGTGACTTTTATACATTCTCAAGTCCTCCGCCCATTTCAGTTTGCTTTTTCCTGCATCAGTAGAAAGCCCCCCCATTCTCATTTTCACGATGTATTTGTTCAGGTAATATACTTTCAGGTTGGCTTCATACAGATAGCGCACCAGCAAATCCGAGTCGGCGGCTATCTTATAACTTTCGTCGTAAAGTCCCCATTTATCCATGCACTCCTTCTTTATATAGACAGTGGGGTGGAGTGGGAGCCATCCGTTTTTTACATTCTCTTTACTGTACCGTCCGCTTATCCAGTTTCGTATCATCTGATTGGTGTCGTCATAATCTACAAAGACTCCGTTGCCGTATATCATATCCGCATCTTGTTCCTCGAATGTTTTCACTATGTCGGAGATGGTGTGAGATGAAAACAAGAAATCGTCGGAGTGAATCAGACCGATAATATCTCCTGTTGCTGCACGTATTCCTTTGTTAATCGCTTCATACATACCTTTATCCGGTTCGGAAATAATTGTATCTATCCCGTTTTTATATTCATTGATGACAGCCAGCGAGTTATCTTTCGATGCTCCGTCTACCACTATGTATTCTATGTAGGGATAATCCTGTTCCAGTACACTTTCTATTGCTCCACGAATAGTGGCTTCCCGATTGTAGCAGGAGGTGATAATTGAAACTTTCATAGATCTTATATTGGATTAAAAATTTAGATGGAAGAAAACCATTCTTTTAATTTTTGATTAATCAGCTTTTCAGCATTTCCTTTTTTTATTTGTTGGAAGTCAAAAGAATAGGCTTCTTTTATTTTTTGTGGTAAATCTTTTTCATCAAAAACACCAATTACACACCCCAGTTTATCCAGTTTCCTAATAAGTTGAAATTGGTCGTGAATATGTTCTGTTTTGTCGTGCCGGGGAATAACTACAATTCGTTTTTTTTGTTCCATAGCTTCAGATATTGCTCCCCATCCACCTTGCAATATTAGAATATCTGCAGATTTAATATATTGCTGCATTTCATCTTTAGTACAGAAGTCGAAAGCTTTTGCATGGCGATAATTAAAATGAGTATATCCTGTCTGTACTATCACTTCTTCTTGAGTGGTAGCAGCCCACTCGTCTATGGCTTTGGCCATGCGAACAAAAGCCATGTCCATCGTACCTAAACTAGCAAATATCATAATACACCACAACAAATAGCATTAGGAAATATTGTTTTCATTTCTTCCCATTGAACGAGAAATAGGTCTGCATATTTTTCTATCCATATAGGGGTTTTGGAAGCGTGCGTTACATCTGCGGCCGAGTTGATAAAGATCACTTTGGATTTTAGTATCTTTTTTGCAAAAAAAATAGTGGGTACAGCTACTCCTGCTCCCGTTGTTATGATTACATTTGGGCGTTTTATTAATACCCAAAATATGGCCTGTATACAATTTATGATTAAACTCCATTTTTTAGCAGGCTGAAAATTTACTAGGAACACATGTTCTTTGTCTTTCATGAATGCTTTTGTAGAAGTCGTTTTTAAAGTGAGCCAATAACAATTCCAATTATTGGGGATATCTCCAATAGCTAATTGTAACTCTCTTAAATGTCCTCCTGCTGAGCAGGCAAGACATATTTTTGGCTTGTGAACAGACATATTCGATTAATGTTTCAGTATTCTTTTCTTTATATATTTAGCCGGATTTCCTGCATAAACTCCCCACGGCTCTGCGTCTTTTACCATTACTGTACCTGCGCCTATCACAGCACCTTCCCCAATCTTTATATCAGGACCGATGAATGTATTAGCGCAAATCCATGTTTGATTACCTATACGGATTTCGGGGCGTAGTAGAGGAAGAGCTGGATCGGTATAGTCATGTGTGCCTGCACATACATGGACCCGATGGCTGACAGTAGCTTTTTTTCCTATTGTTACTTTACCTAAATTATAGATTAGGGTTTCTTCTCCAATGGCACTCCAATCGCCTATTTCCAGATTCCATGGGAACCAGATGACGGTGGAGGAGTAGATATGGACATGTCTTCCTATTTTAGCTCCGAATAGGCGTAGTATCGTATTTCTGTATCCGAAAGCTATACGGGGAGAATTACGGAAAAAGAATTTTCCGAATGTCCACAGTATACGTTTTACGTAGATCCATTTGGAGTAGTTTAGGTGGTTACGGTTTTCTGCTATATTCAGCTCTGTTTTACTATTCATATACAAAATCGGGTTTTTCTCCTTGATTAGTTAACCATTTATATAGCATTATCATTTTTTGAGCTGATGCATCCCATGTAAAGTTTTCACTTACTAATTTATATCCTCTATTTCCCATGCTAATACGTTCTTCGTCACTCATATTAAAAAGAGTTTGAAGCCCTTGTTTAATAGATGATACATTATCTTCTATTCTGATGGCTGCATTTGCTTCAAAACCTTCAGGTATATTGCATTGTGGAGTCATTACTACAGGAAGTTTCCATGACCATGCTTCAAGTATAGTCATAGGAAGCCCTTCTCCATGTGAAGGCAAGATGTAAGCATCTGCGTTTGCGTACATCTTTATTTTATCTTCTCCAAATAATCCTCCATGGAATGTTACAATCTCTTTTAAATTGTTGGAATGAACTATATGCTCCAGTTTTGTTTGGCAATTTTCATGATCCCAACCTACTATATCAATGATCCAATTGTTAAAGATATTAGGATTTTCTTTTTTTAAGGTGGCTATTGCTTGTAGTAAAATATCGATTCCTTTTTTAGGATGCAATCTTCCTAAATATAGTAAATGATAATTTGAATCTGGCTTTACGTATTTCTTTGTGGTTTTAGGAAGATTTATTCCATTAGGTATAATAGCTATGGGTTGTTTTAAACCATAAGCACGAATATCTTCCAATTCTTTTTGGCATAAAGCATGATAACAATTGACTGATTCTAGACCCTTTTGGAAAAATAGATGAGAAATGATCCTTTTAATTTTTCCTTGGGTAGATATAATATAAGGGTCTAGCATTCCATGAGGAGAGCAAATTATAGGGGCGGTATGATATTTACTCCATATTCCCATTAATATATGTGGATAACGCCAAAGTGCTTCCATATGCAAGATATCAGCATTGGTTGCTATCATATAACGTTTCATTTGACGTGAATATAGCAAAGGACCAGCTTTAAATAATTGTATGGGAATATTTTTCCATGATGAAATATCTTCATCAATGTGTTTGTCTGAAAAAGATATTATTTTTAAGTTGTGCTTATGAAAAGTTTTGTTTGTAAATAAATCTTTTACAGCATCAAATACCCCTCCAGCTGTCCGGGTTATAGAATATGTACAAATTAAAATGTTCATTTATGAATTAGATTGTGAAGCTAAAACGTTACTTATATATTTATACGATTGTTCTTTTATAGATTCAATAAGTGGTGTAACTTTATTGTAGTTTATTTCAGTGGCATTATTGATGTCTTCTATACTTGTTATAAATCTATTTCTTATCTCTAATGAGGATAATAAGTTTTCCATTCTTGAGTTTACTTTTTGATGTGTTCTAGGTACTACATAGAATTGTCGGTTCATAATTATTGAAAATGCTGAGCAGTGGAAAGAGTTTGTTATTACTATGTCTGCTTTAGCTATGAGCCCGATAAATTCTGTAGGACCTGCGTATCTTTCTTGGTAATCAGCATAAGTTCTAGGGTATAAGTCTTTAAAAGCAACAATTTTTTTCCCACTTTTTTTAGAAAGATATAATGCTATTTTTTTTATTGTTGCATTGTTTTCTTGGTCATAAACCAAAATATAGTTGTTATAAATAGGTAAAGTAGCAAGTTGCATCCATTGATTTGATGATAGGAGAAAAACAGGATCAACGACATGTACCCCTTTCTTGATACCTAAATTATATAATATTTTTAATCCACTGTTTTCTCTTACTGAAATATAGTTCAACTTATTAATTTGTGATTTGACAAATGATTCATGTTCTTTAGGAATTTGAGAAATAGAAAAACTGGCTGCGTATGATGCACGTGTTGCTTTCATGGGAGCAAAATCGCAATAAAAAGCTGGATCTAATCCATTTTTTATTTGTGTATTCCAAATTTGGTCACTACCACAAAAATATATGTCAGCTTCTGGTGGATTGTTTAGAAGTTCTTGAAAGGAATTATATCGTTGTGTTAAATGTAAATATTTACGTGTGTATTTGTCAAATTTTTTGCGGCTTTTTGATTGCATGATTCTTATGGGAATGACATAACAATAAAAAGCACATTTTATAAATATATTGCGATTCCATTTTGGACCGATTGCCCAAAGACTAAGGTTTTTTCTGATGTAATCAGGCATATAATCTATAATTTCTACTTGGTGTCCTTGAGATGTAAGATATGTCATTAAGGCATATGCTTGTAATGAAGCTCCGAAATTATAGACATTATGACAAGTAATTGTTTTGATTTTCATTATTTGTTATGTTTGAGATAATATTTGATTTTCATTGCTAATATTTTATCAGGTAAAGCAAAAAATAAAGAATATTTGTATCCAAAATGTGGATATAATGTTCTAAATACATTGTATCTTATGCTTTTTTTGATAGGATGATTTAGTGGCTCATTAGCATCAAGTGCTTCTTTATAAGGGCGTTCTTCCGAATATAGAGAATCAGAACATAAATTAAAAAGTGTATTACCTGCATTTGTATTGATTAATACCAATGACACCCCTTTATTTATATCTGTAATTTTAGTTGATTTTAATCCCCAAAAATCTCCGATGGTCATATCTGCATTCCTTTCTTTTCTTGCAAAATGGCAAGAAAGACAAGAAGGTCGGTACGTAATTCCGTTAAAAAAACCCTTCATATAGAGATCATTACTAAGAGGACGCTGATAGCTAGGTAATATTTGATTATCTTCTATTAGTGAGAAATTGTATTGTGAATTGCTGCGAAAATTAATTTGTTTGATACGTTTTTTGAGGATATTTGAAGGAATACTTTCCTTTAAAAATTTGCATGAAGGAACTCCATGGCATATTAACTCTACAGTAAATAAATTAGGATGTTTGGAAAAACGTGCTTTTATGCCAGCTATTTGGCAAGGAGTGCCAATAAAAAGTACATTCTTTTGAGTTTTTAAATCTTCATCTATTTTGGTATATGTTTCATGAATTTCGCTTTGAACATATTTAGACCCTCTTAAACGAAGAATATTTTCAATAGTTGTACATCTAATGTGGCAGATGTTGAAAGGAGGAGTAAAAGCGCATCCGTAAATTATACCATTGTTTTTAATGAATTCTTGAGCTAATAAAGTACCTATTCCACCAGAAGTGCTTTCTATTCGTTTTTTTTCATCTTTCCAATAGCAAGCTATTATTTTTTCGGGAATTTTGTATTCTTGTTTATGTAGCAAAGGACATTTTTTTTCACACAAATTGCATTCAATACACTTATTATGATCTATTTTAGGATATAAAAATCCATATATATCTTTTTCCATTGTGATTGCATGCTGTGGACATACAGCAAAACAAGTTGCACATCCTGTACATTCTTTATAAGAACATAATGTTGGCATAGAAATATTTAGATAGATTTAAAAATAGAAATTAAGCGTTTCTCATATGTTTCAGGTGTTAATGCTTGAGAATATTGAAAAGTTTTTAGTGAAAGTTGGTCTCTATATTTGCTGTTCTCTAAAATAGAGGTAACACTATCTACAATAGCATTAACATTTTGTATTGGTATGTATATAGCAGGGAAAGCTTCTAAGTCAGTTCCGGCGCATTCTGTTGTAATAATGGGGCAACCACAACTTGCAGCTTCAATAACAGTTCCTGCAAAACCTTCTGAAAGTGTAGGAAATACATAGGCTTCCGCTGTTCTATATTCTTCTTTTAATTCAGAACTTGTAAGAGTACCTATAAAATTTAAATCTTTGAAAACTGCTATGTCTTTGTATTTATTATCAATAGAACCTATAATTCTAAAATCTAAATCTGTATATTTTTGTTTTAATATTGTTGCTGCTTTTGCACAATATATTAATCCTTTCCTTACGGGATCATTACCAACCCAAATAATTTTATGTTTTATAGGCCGATAATTATAATTTGTTTCTTGGATACTGGTAGGATAGGGTAATAAAAATGCTTTTTTAGGATTAAATTCGGGATATGCCATCATTGCCTTTAATACGTATTTTGATGGGACTGTATAATAATCGGCAATTTGCAACATTTGACTTACATATTTTTCTCTTATGGCAATACGGTCCTCATATTGTTTCTTTATTCCATATATGCAGGAGTATTCTGGATATTTGTTTACTTCATTTAATAGAAAATTGAACGAAACAGGATTCTCGTATATGTCTACAACAACTGTTTTTCCTTGCTCTTTAGCATATTTGATAAATCCTAAATTTTCATAATACATATTGTAAATGCAATCAGCTGAAGCTATTATCTTTTTTTTCTTACAAAAAAAGTTGTCTAATGTAAAATATAAAATTTCATTTAATAATATTGTGTCTACATTTTTTTTGAATAATAATTTTAGTATAGGTTTGTCTGATGCTTTTATGTATGATTTAGGAATTTTAGGTAACCTTTGACACAAACGCTTAAAAGCTGTTCTAGAGCTACCTAATTTTAGAAAAGCATGAGATATTTTACCTAAAACTGTATATCTATATGAGTCTGTAAATAAGGATTTTAACATTCTATTCTTGTGTAGAATATTAGGTATCGCGTATCTATGTCTAGCTCCTATTTGTGAGACAATTATATTTTTTGCCATAAATTTTATATTTTGTGATGATAATATTTGAAACTATTACAGCTTATTTTAGTTCTATTTAATGGAATAGTTTTTTGAGAAAAATGTGAATGAATTTATTGTGACTTTTTTATGCGAATATTTATTTTTTGTGTAAATCTTTTTAATAGTTCGATGAACAAAGAGTCTTTTATTAAAAGCAAAGAGGAAATATATATGAACGTTCCTCCTATAATCTGTATAAGTGTAGTAATATAAGTTGGAGAGCTATACATTCCATAAATAAAAATACTACTTCCCATAGGAATTGATAATATGAGATATTTTAAAATATAATATAAATATGGCTTTATTTCTAGCTGCTTATTAAAAAAATAATATTGAATAATAAGGGAGGTAAAACTTGTCGCTGTTGTAGTATACGCTGCTCCTATAAATCCCATATTTTTTATTAATGTATAATTAAGTATTATATTTACAATAAGTGCAGAAAAATAGGAATATGTCAGTATCTTTATTTGATTTGTAGCTGTGAAATATTGATTGCCAGAAATACCAATTAGGGAGTTGGTAATTATTATGGGTGACATAATAATTATTGCTGATATACTAGGAGAAAAATCTATTCCTAAATACCATGGAATAAGGTTATGGGCACAAATTGCTATTCCAAAGCACATCGGGATAGCAAACATTAATGAAATTTGTCCTGCTTTTTCTAATAAAACTTTAATGCTGTTTTTATTGTTATTTATATAATTATTAGCAATTCTTGGCATCATAACAGTACTCAATACTGTTATGAAAGTAAGTGGTATGGTTATTATTTTTTCTCCCATATCATAGAATGCCACCTGTTTTATATCATGCGTTATTGTTTCTATTAAAATTTTTCCTATTTGTAAATATAGTAGAATTGCTACTTGAGGAAGAAAAAGCACGATAGAACCTTTTATATGTAAAATTTGATTTTTTAATGTCAGGGTAATTTTTTTGATATATTTTTTTATTTGGAACAATAAGATAGAAGTTGATATAAACATAGTCATAGACATGATGAGAATGTAAATATATAAATCTTCTTCTTGTTTCACAGCTAGGAAAATTAAAATGATGCTACTAATTTTTACTAGGAAGTTTTTTAAAATAGTAGGCTTCATATCTTCCATTCCTATAAAAAGCCAAGATGTGTCAATAATGCTTGCTATTAACCAACCTGAAAAAAGAATGAAATATATAAAATAGTCGGATATATATGCTATAGTAAAATAAATAATTAGACTTATACACCCCAAAATTAATCTTAACCAAAAAAGCTCCCAAAAGAAAGAGGTGAATTGTTTTATGTTATCTCTATAATAAGCAATTTGTCTTATTCCAAAATTGTAACTTCCTATGAGGCTAATTGTTGATATGATGTTACAAGCAGAGTATATATATCCATATATTCCTAAATTTTTGGGACCTAAAGTTTGAGCTAAATATGGAGATAGGAAAATAGGGATGAGTAATACTACAATTTGATATATAAAATTGTAGATATAGTTTTGTGCAATTGATTTCATTTAGCTCTTTCTCTTTTTATTCTTAAAATTTTTAAGTAAATAGAAAAAGGTAGTATTTTGAATATATTTCGAAGTACTTTAATTTTTAAAGTAAGATGACCAAGTGGGAGAGGTGTTTTTTTCCAAGGTGATAAATTATAATATTTCTTGAACAAATGAGCATAGGGATGCTTTGAATTTGAGTACCATACTCTAATATGCCAACCTGCAGTAAAATGTAAAATATGTGGGTGGGAAATTGCTTCTTTGATTTCTATATCATTATAGTAATCTTTTAATTCAAAAATTTCTTTAATTTGTAAGCTTGATAGATAGAAGAAAGGGGTCATGACATTATAGGTGCATGAAATAGTTTTTATTTTATTTTTGCATACATGGTTAATTATACCTTGATCATGACACGAAATTTTTCCATTCATTTTTTTTATATAAGCAATAAATTGCGATTCTATTTTATTTTTTTTCCATTCTTGAATATTGATTAGGAGAATTCCTGCATTGATGTAAATATCAGTAGGTAATAATTGAATATCTTGTTTGAGTTGTGGCGCGATTATATCTTTAACTCCAGCAACATAATATCCTTCAATATCTGTATTCCATAAATCACAAAGTGAATGGTTGATAAGTGTGTCGCAATCTAAATATAGAATTTTGTTTTCTTTTACAATTTGAGCTAAGAATAACCTTGCATATGATGTTTTTCCATTTTGGAAAGTGCAAGCGTTGTCAAGTCCATAGGCTATGGAGTCAAATTCAATGAAGCATATTTTTCCGTTATAGCTTGAGATGAGATTACTTAATTTATCTTTGGATGAATTTGATAGATTATCACTGATGATATATGCTTTTACAGTAAAGAAATTTGCATTGTTTTCTAGCAAACTTTTTAAGGAGCACCATACTAGCTTGGTATAGTTTTCATCGGTGGCGTAAGCGATTGTTATAGTTTCCATTTTTATTTAAATATCTATTTATTTTTATTATACATAATATTGGAATGGTCATAAAAAATAAGGCCCAAAAATTGATAGGTAAGTACCCTCGGATAACTAATTGCATCAACATGGGAAACATGAATGATGCAATAACTAAGTCATGATATGTTCTTGGAACGATAGCTTTCTTTTTTAGCCATGAACATAATTTTGCAAATAACCCAAATAAAAATAATGTTCCTATTATTCCAAATTCAATGTAGAATTCAGTTAATTGAGCATAGGCCCAAGCTCCATCTATAGAACCTTGTCCCATAAATTGACCTTTTAATTGTTCAAAAATACTGATGGGTTTTTCTGGCCATAAACTTCGTGGAATGCAAGTTACAGCAGTTAAATAAATCATTTGTTCCCCTAATGTATGGGGATGATAGTATGGAAAATATAGAACTGCTGCATATAATGTTTTATATAAGTCAAAATTACCACTGATACCTTTCCATAATTCTGAAAAATTTAGTCCAGACCAATCAACATTTAATATAGAAGTTGTGGCATAATATCGCATGTATTGCATGGCCCCATTTAAAAAAAACAGAATGCAACCTAATATGCTAGTAAGCCATATGGGTGGGGATTTCTTATTTCTTAAATAGTAGAGAACTATTGGTGAAAGAATCACGATTATAATTAACCATCTTTTATTTGTCATAAAAAGACATGCTATTGCAATGAGTCTTAGTATCCAGTTGAAATATTTTTCTTTTTTTTGTGTTGATAATAAATCTATATATAAGAAGCAAGGAATCATTAAATATCGTAAATTTATGATTGCACCTCCTTGGTCCTCTGTCTTTTCTAAATAGCCTTGGGTGCCTAAAGTTAGTATATAGTTTAATGAAAATCCTTTCTGTAACAAGTCAAGTAGACAAATACTAATAGATAAAAGTGAAAATCCAAATGCAATGATTATGATTTTCTTTCGTATCTGTTTTTGGGGCAAATAAAATCGTTTTTTTCTTATAGAATTAAAGCTTATTGGTGGCTGGGAACTATAATATATAAATAAAAATAGGCAAAATGCTAATATGTAAATAATAGTAGCTTCTACGCAACCATCAAAGACATAAAATCCATTTATTGTTAAGTCATTGGTATTGATTGAAATTAGAGGAGCGACTGCGTAGGTTATGATGGTTAGTCCTAAAACAATAGTTGCTGGCTCAAATATATAAATGTTTTTTTTATATATGCAAAGTCCCCAAGCTCCTCCTGTTATAAAATATGCTATAAGGATAAAGTTATATTCAGTAGATAGATATTGAGTGTTTTTGGTTAATGATAATAAAATGCCAATGAATAGATAAATGGTAAAAAATAATATCTTAAATGTGGAGTGAGATTTTAGATTCATGAATTTAAAATATTTTTAGTATTCAATTTGAAGTGTTTTTATAAAACGATGGTTAGTGTCTTGAGGTAAGCATTTAATTTAGGGCATACCCTTTAATTAAAGCACAAGATAATATCCTAAACCAAGTTTTGTTAAAATTGTCCATGTTTTAATACTAACTATTGGTTAACGAGATTTTATTGAAGATTAATTTTGATAATCTCTGTAACCATTTAATATTAAAAAAATATTTCAATGAAATTCTAAGCTGAACTTTCATGTAATTTCGTAGCTCCTATTATAGCATGATAAGTGGTAATCATTTCTACTCCACTATCATTATTATCATAATGCAATGCATTGTTGCGTTGAGTTGTCAATTCCCGAATTGTTCGTTCAATCATTATTAGTTATCGGAGATTCTCCGTCTTTTAAATAAGCAAAGATCTTTTTTTCAAAATGATTCCGATAATTAAATGTATCTTTATAATAGGGGATTTTGAAATTTTAAATCCTTGGACATTTCACTGTCTTATCTGTTTTTGATTCTTATAAGAGATTCTTTGGACGTTAAACTTTGTCTTTTCCGCAGTCATTCTTTCAGGGTAAGGTCAGTTCTTCATAACATCGTTCTTTTACATATGAATACTCTTTCAAGTCATTAAAGAAGTATTCAGCCTTTTTCTTGTTTTCTTGATTTATAGCCTTGACAAACTTATTAAAATCTGGGATATACATATTTGATTCTCAAACTCTTTTTGCTTGGTCATGAAATCTTTTAATACAAGATTCATTGTTTTTCTAGTCAGTTCATTCTCTTGATGTTGTTCAGCTAGATTGAATAAAACAGCCTTTTGATCATCTACCACAAACTTCTTTTCAAACAAACTGTACGAACAATTGTTATAAATATCATGTAAAATTTCTTTTCTGTCATATCAGTTGTATTCCGTTTTTCAAAGCTTCCTGCACTACCAGTGAATCCTCATGGTCACCGATGACGTCAATCTTTTGGTCGCCCAAATGCAGTTTCAAGCGTGCGGTCATGCGGATGCATGCCAATACACCTTTCTTTTCTCCCGTGCTGCGGACTAATAAATCAATATCTCCTCCACGCTTTTCGTCATTCAGACGGGAACCGAAGAGATATACCTTCACTGTTTCACCATAAATATCTTTGGCTATTTGGATGATGGTTTGTTTCCCCTCCACATTTCCTAGCGTCCGCCATCCTTATTTCATCTTCTCCACAAACCCCACCGGCATATCAACCCCCGCACATCCCAACAAATCCAGTCTCACCACCACTTTCGCCTTTCCATCCACTTCCACCAGTTCTCCTTCCAGTCCCTTTAGCGGACCTTTGACCACTCGTATCAATTCTCCCGGAACCAATGGTGCGGCACACATCTCCACCGCCTCGTCCGAATAATCCAGCATAAATTTGAACCGTTCCATTTGCTCGTCCGGAATCACCGCCGGAGTATGTTCGCCATGCAGCACCATATACCGGCTGATGGCCGACAGCGTGAGCACCTGCGAACGTTCCGCCGCATCCACATGGACAAAAATCATCATAGGGATAACCACCCGTTCTATTTTCTTTTTCCGGTAAGTCCATTGGCGGATTTCTTCTTGTACAGGCAGGAAGTTTTCTATATTCATTGCAGTCAGCCGTTCGGCCGTCTTCTTTTCGTGGTGAAGGCGGACATACGCCACTAGCCATTTTTTCATATTCGGAGGAAGGAAAAGTAATGTTAGATGTTCTAAAAATTGAAAGAAATGATGCCTCTTAAGCACGCTACGCTGTTACCTGTGTCATTCCCAGGTAAGCTTGTCGTTAAATTCTGATGCAAATATAGACATTTTTTTACGATAACAAGCTATTTGTTCGCAAAAAATGAAAAAAATAACAAGAATGACGTATTTATTTATACTTTTGTGCTTTTTATATTTTAAATGATATTAACATTGTGGAAAAATCAAGATTTATAAGAAAAATAGTGGCAGATTGAGCTTCCTTCAAGAGTTGGAAAAAATCATGGCCGGATATCGCCTGTCCGGTGAAGGCTACACTGATGAGGAAATGAGAGTTCTGAAGCGCATGTGCAAAAGTATGTTGGCTGATATAGACGAGTTTCTGCGGAAAAAGGAGGAAAAGAAGAAGAAAGAACGGAAAGAGAAGAAAAAGAGGAAAGAAAATAAGGAGCAAAATGTGAAAATACATTAAAAGGAAGTCTCCCGGTTATTTGTACACTTGTATCATAAATGGGTATTGTAAATCAGTGCTTTACATTGGGTAAGTGTACAATTTTAACTTTTGATTGTATGGGTTTGCAATATACTTTTGCTTTCATGGTGGAGGGAAATGCCCTCCTTTTGATAATTTAAATTCATACATGAATG
>OHBJ01001761.1_pt1 | contig 14923 bp, 9 predicted proteins | sample 1577241 | NCBI WGS metagenome assembly OHBJ01 (sample SAMEA3541594, study PRJEB24748) | human gut metagenome | biome: human gut; feature: human-associated habitat; material: faeces | place: China | collected 2012
GAGGACTGGACAAAGCTTGTCGGTCTCATCCGCAATGACTCGAATATTACGCAGCCGCCAATCGTCTCATTGAAGCGCACGCCCGAGAGGACATTGACCTTGTCCTTCTCGATCTTCATGCGGCCGCCGCGGCCGTAGCCCTGCTGGCGGCGCGCCAGGTCTTTATTGATGGACTCGAGGTCCAGCTTGAGGCCGGCCGGCAGTCCCTCGAGGATAGCCGTCAGGCACGGGCCGTGTGACTCGCCCGCAGTCATAAAACGCAATTCGCTCATATCCAAACACCTCACGTATTTCAAAAACAATATTGATTACAGTGTAAAGGATACGCGCCTATAAATCAAGGTCTTATTTCAATGGATACCTGTCCTTATTCAAGAGAAGCAACCGTCTCTTCCGTTGCCTCGCCGTCCGCCCTGCCCTTTGCTTCATCCTGTGACCAGGCGTAAGCCGTGACGACGAGCTGGCACTGCAGCATGCCGTCCTTGCCCTGCGCCTGCTGCTCGATGCGCGTCTCATGGATGGAGAGCAGCCGCTCCGACTGCTGCGTCCGAGCTGAAAAAGCTGGAGAAATTCAAAGCGGACAAAAAAGTGCTCAGCGCTCTGGAGGATGTGAAGGACGCCAACAAGGTGATCTTCGCCCAGCATCTGAAGAAGGTCACCGGGCAGGAGATCGACCCGCACACACTGTTCGACGTGCAGGTCAAGCGCATGCACGAGTATAAGCGCCAGCATCTGAACGCGCTGAACATCGCGGCGCAGTACCTGTATATCAAGAACAACCCCAACGCGGACGTGGTTCCCAAAACGTATATCTTCGGAGCAAAGGCCGCGCCGGGCTACTATATGGCCAAGCAGATGATCCGCCTGATCTGCAAGCTGGGCGCGCTCATCGACGCGGACCCCATGGTGCGTGAAAAGCTGCGCGTGGTGTATCTGGAGGACTACAACGTCACCACCAGCGAGCGTCTGATGCCCGCCAGCGAAGTGAGTGAGCAGATCAGCCTTGCGGGCACCGAGGCCTCCGGCACGGGCAACATGAAGTTCATGCTGAACGGCGCGGTAACGCTGGGCACGCTGGACGGCGCGAATGTAGAGATCGCAGAGGCCGCCGGCAGGGAAAACGAGATCATCTTCGGCATGCTGACGCCCGAGGTGAACGACCTGAAGCGCTTCGGCTACCATCCCTCCGGCTTCATCAACAATTGCCCCGAGGCCGCCGAAGTACTGGCATTTCTGGAGCGCGGCTGGGGCGGCGAGAGCTTCCATGAGATCGTGAACAACCTGCGCACCAGCGACCCATATATGGTGATGGCCGATTTTGCCGATTACCGCCGCGCCCAGAACGACCTGAGCGGGCTGTACCGAGACCGCGGCGTGTGGAACCGCATGAGCCTGATGAACATTGCCAACGCAGGCATTTTTTCAGCCGACCGGGCGGTGAACGATTACGCCCGCGATATCTGGCACGTAAAGCCCATCAAATAGATCCGCCCGCCGCATCCGTCCGTGCGTTTCCGCCCGGATGTCTGCGGACGCGACCAGCGCCCGCCAAATAAAACTGCATGGGAGCAATCGGAATGCCCGTGACCATTTTCAACAGCCAGGACACTTTTTACAAGACCCCTTTCGGTGCGGTCCGCGCCGGAGAGACCGTTGCCTTTACGCTGACGGTTCCCGTGGAGTTCGGCTGCACCACACCCTATCTGCTTTTCAACAGGGACGGCGAACAGCCGTCCCTGTTCCCGCTCCAAAAACAATACTTCCGCAACGGTATGGACGTGTTCTCCACTACGATACAGCCGCAGGAGCCAGGGCTCTATTTCTATTATTTTGACCTTTACACCGGCTACCGCAAACTATACGCCGGGCAGCTTGGCGAGGCATATGTTACAACAGGCGACGGCGAGGCCTGGCAGCTGACGGTATATGAAAAGGATTTTCAGACTCCAAGCCATCTGCGCGGCGGCGTCATTTACCAGATCTTTCCGGACCGCTTCTTTGAAAGCAGCCCTCATGCTACCATGCCCTATGCCGACCGCATCTACCGCCCGGACAAGCGCAGTGAACCCTATTTCTGGCCAAACGAACAGCATGAGGGCTATTTGAACATGGACTATTACGGCGGAGACCTGCCTGGCATCCGCAAAAAGCTGACGTACCTCGCCAGCCTTGGTGTGACATGCATCTACCTCAACCCCATCTTCGAAGCCCACGCCAACCACCGTTACAACACCGCGGACTACCGCAAGGTGGACCCGGTTCTGGGGACCAACGAGGATTTTGCAGAGCTGTGCCGCGCCGCCAAAGCCCGCGGCATCGACGTCGTGCTGGACGGCGTGTTCAGCCACACCGGTTCGGATTCCGTCTACTTCAACCGCGAGGGCCGCTACGCCTCCTTCGGCGCATGGCAGGGACCGGACAGCCCGTACCGCCGCTGGTACGATTTTTCACCGAACTATCCCCACGGCTACCGCTGCTGGTGGGGCTTTGAAACGCTGCCCGAGGTGAATGAAGAGGACCGCTCCTACCGTGAGTTCATCTGCGGGGAGGGCGGCGTCATCGACTATTGGCTCGGCCTGGGGGCTTCCGGCTTTCGCCTGGATGTGGCCGACGAGCTGCCCGATGATTTTATTGAGGAGATCCGCCGCGCCGTCAAGCGTCACGGCAGCGAAAAATATCTGCTGGGCGAAGTGTGGGAGGACGCCACCAACAAGTGGAGCTACGGCCGCCGCCGCACCTACCTGCTGGGCAAAGGCCTGGATGCGGTAATGAATTATCCGTTCAAGGACGCTACGCTGGCTTTTGTGAAAGGCGGCGACGCCCGCACAGCCGCCCACGACATCATGCGTATCTGCGAGCACTACCCCGCCCCGGCACTGCATGTGCTGATGAACTTCATGTCCACCCACGATACCGTGCGCGCCATTACCGCCATCGCGGGCGAGAGCTGCGAGGGCCGTGACCGATACTGGCAGAGCGCGCGCCGCCTGACGCCCGAGCAGTATGAAAACGGCCGCCGCCTGATGACGCTGGCCTATGCGATGATCTTTACACTGCCGGGCATCCCCAGCATCTACTATGGCGACGAGATCGGCATGCAGGGATACAAGGACCCGTTCAACCGTGCCTTTTTCGATTGGGAAAGCCGGGAAACGCGCATCCGCCCCGTGCTGCAAAACCTTGCCGCCCTGCGCAAAAGCTGCCCCGCTTTTGCCGACGGAACGCTGGCCGTCACCCAGGCACAGGGCGGCGTGCTGTGCTACGAGCGCCGCGCCGAAGCCGCCGTGGCTGCCGTGTGCATCAACCGGACCGAACAGCAGGTGCGCACCGTGCTTCTGGGACGTACCGTCGAAGTGCAGCCCTGCAGCTTTGCCGTTGTGACCGATCCGGAATGAGCTTTTTACAATACATCCGGCCTCATAATATGCAAAAACCGCGTTAGGGAAAACCTGACGCGGTTTTTGCATTTGCCCTGCTCCGTTCATCCTCAGCCCGGCGTGCCCCGGGTAAAGGACTGCTCGGCGCGCAGCGTGCCGGAGCCGTCGTACCAGCGCGCGGTGAGCGCGTTGCCTGTCTCGTCCAGCACAAACACGATGTAGGAGCCGTCGTCCTGCACCCAGCATTGTACGCCTCCGTCCATCATCGTGCCCAGCGTATAATCGGTTCCGTCAAAAAAAGATTCATCCAGCAGAACGGCCCCGCCTGCGCCATCTACCCACGCGCCGCGCATCTGCCGCGCCAGCGACGGCTCTTCCGAAGCGTTTTCACCGTACAGCTCCAGCAGCAGCGCACTGCGCTCCTCGTCCCAGAAGGTATAACAGCCATCCGCTGTCGGGTCCTCGCCGTTCAGATACGAATAAAAATCCACGACCCACGTGTATGTGTCCGACACTGCAAACACGCACACCAGCACTGTATCACCCATGATCCATGAGGCGTCGGCGTATTCGGTGCCGTCGGCGTCCGGCTCGTAATCCGTGTACCATTGTACATCCTCGGCCGCCGCAAACAGCTCGTCCAGTGTGCGGGCGTCGCTGTAAAACAGGTGTGAACCGCGCAGCCGTTCTTCCAGCGTGCCGCCCGCGGCCTGTGCGGGGATATAGCCGTTGAGCAAAGCCTGGTCGCTGCCCTCGCCCCAGTGCGCTTCCAGCGCATCCGATACCGCCGCTCCGTAATGCTCCGTGCCGTAGGTGGCGTTGTCATCCGGCAGCGCCTGCGGCACGCTCTGTGCATAAGGCAGCGTGCCCGGTGCCTGATGTTGCTGCGCATCCTGCATGGCGGCGGGAAGCAGCGCTGCGACCAGCGCCACAACGGCGATGATATAAACGCCCACCCAGGCTGCCGCTCCGCCGACGACTGCGCCCGTATGCGCCGGAACGGCCGGATCACCGTGCTGCTGCTCAAAATACCGGCGGTTAAAGGTCACGCCGTTGTAAATGCTCAGTGCAATGCCCCAGACGCTCACGCCCAGGGACAGCAGCAGGATCGCGGCGATCCACACGAAAAACGCCTGCGTCGGCTCTGCGGCCCGGCCGCCGTAGCCGGCCAGCTCCACACACAGCTTTCCAAAAAAGGAAAGGCTCACGCCCAGCACGGCCAGCAGCGCCAGCCAATAGGGCAGATATGTGCGTGCAAACCGTTTGTAACAGCCGCGGTAAAGCTGATGGAACGGCCCCAGAAAGAATGCCGCCGCATTGAAACGGCCTCTTCCGCCCGCAGCGATGTCTGCAAATTCCCGTGCGTAATAGGGCGAAACGACCCGGCCCAGCCCGGCGCCGGGTTGGAGCATGCCGTAGACACAGCCCTCCGCTTCCTGCGGGGAATACCTCTGTACAGGCGCGCTGTATGCGCCCTGCGGCGCATATGCGGGCTGCACCGGCCGCGCCTGCTGCTCCGGCGGCTCCACGCGCCCACCGCAGTTTGGGCAGTATTCGTACCCGTCCTTCAGCCTTTGTCCGCAATATCTGCATTCCATTTTTATGCCTCCCGTGCGCCGGGCCGCGGTGCCCTTTGTTCACAGATTTCCTGTTTTTGAAAGTTTTCTCGCCCAAACGCCGTATAATTCTACAAGATATTATATACTACGCCGTGCACCCCCGCAAGCCGCCGGTTGCTGCGGCGCGCGGGAGCGCCTGCGCGAGAACCGTTGAAAGCATTCCGCATGCCTGCCGGGCCCCCGGCGGCCTATATAAATAGGTATAAAAGCGCCTGGCAGGCCGGTTTTCGGGCGGCGCGGCCCGGCCTCGCCCGGCGTTCCCCGGGTTTGATTGGGGCAGTAGCTTTGAAAAAAACGCCCCCCAAGGCCAAAACCGGGCGAAACCGGCTTTTTTTGGGCTTTGTCAATCCTTTGACGAATATGGTACAATAAGAGCAAGCAGAAACCCAAACGGCACAGCCAAAAGCCCGGCTTGGCTTCTGCGGCGAAGGTCGACCGGACACCCGGCCGCAGCGTACGCCCGTACACGGTGCGCGGCGCGGCGGCAACCACGGCTGCGTTACACGGACGCGGCAGAAAGGCAGGTAAACACATTATGGCATTTACAATTTCTTCCCTGGTCTGGCTGATACTGCTCATCGCGTTCGTCGTCGTGGAGGCGCTGACGGTGAGCCTTGTCAGCATCTGGTTTGCCGCCGGGGCGGTGGCTGCGCTCATCGTCTCGGGGTTCACTTCCTCGTGGCTGGTGCAGTTCGCGGTGTTTGCGGTGGTAAGCGCCGTGGCCCTGGCCGCGACGCGCCCGCTGGTGAAAAAGCGCATGACCGCGCGCCGTGTGCCCACCAACGCGGACATCAACGTCGGCCGCAAGGCACAGGTTCTCGTTGAGGTCACGCCCGACGTTACGGGCCGTGTACGGCTGGACGGCGTGGACTGGAACGCCCGCAGCGAACAAACCATTCCCGCGGGCTCCCTGTGCGTGGTGCTGAGCGTGGACGGCGCAACGCTGACCGTGCGCCCCGACACCGCCACTGCGGCGGTATGACCCCCTGTATTCTGTTTCCGTCTTGACGGAACGTATAAAACACCCAATTTAAAGGAGGACTATCATGCTGATTCTGTTTCTGATTCTAATTGTGCTGGCGCTCGTGATCCTCATCGCGAACATCGCCATCGTTCCCCAGGCTTATTCCTATGTTGTAGAGCGCCTGGGCGTGTACTATACCACATGGGAGGCAGGCTTCCATTTCAAAACGCCGTTTGTCACGCGCATCGCCAAAAAAGTCTCCCTCAAGGAGCAGGTCGTGGACTTTAAGCCCCAGCCTGTGATCACCCGCGATAACGTGACCATGCAGATCGACACCGTGGTGTTCTTCCAGATCACCGACCCGAAGCTGTTTACCTACGGCGTGGAGCGCCCGCTCTCCGCCATTGAGAACCTGTCCGCCACCACGCTGCGCAACATCATCGGCGACATGGAGCTGGACCACACCCTCACCAGCCGTGACACCATCAACACCAAGATCACGGCCATTTTGGACGAAGCCACCGACAAATGGGGCATCAAGGTGAACCGCGTCGAAGTGAAAAACATCATCCCGCCGGCAGAGATTCAGGACGCCATGGAAAAGCAGATGAAGGCGGAACGCCAGCGCCGTGAGAGCATCCTGCGCGCCGAGGGCGAAAAGAAGAGCGCCATCCTTGTGGCCGAAGGCGAAAAAGAAAGCGCTATCCTGCGTGCCGACGCCGTGCGCGAGCAGCGCATCCGCGAGGCCGAAGGTGAAGCACAGGCGCTGATGACCGTTCAGAAGGCCCTGGCCGATTCCATCCGCCTGCTGAACGACGCGGCCCCCACCGACAAGGTGCTGGCCATCAAGAGCCTGGAAGCCCTGCAGAAGGTTGCCGACGGCAAGGCCACGAAGCTCATCATTCCCAGCGAGATCCAGAACCTGACCGGCCTGCTGGCTGCGGCCAAGGAGACCGTGACCGACGCGAAATAACGCGCCGGGGACCAAAGCATCGTAAGCCCGGATCACGGGGCGGCGCGGTGTGCGCGCGGAAAAGTGCACGCACCGCGCCCTTTTTGTACCCGGAACCGGTTTTCACTTTCATCCAATGCACCAAAAGAGGAGGTTTTTTGCTGTGATCGTATGGATCATTGCGGCCGTTGCCGTACTGTTCATCGTGCTGGTCTTCGTCACGGGCTACGTAAAAGCGTCCCCGGACACCGCTTACATCATCTCGGGCCTGCGCAAAACGCCGAAGGTCCTCATCGGCAAGGCGGGCGTCAAAATACCGTTTTTTGAAAAAAAGGACGAGCTGAGCCTGCAGCTCATCCCCATCGACGTCAAAACATCCAGCGCCGTGCCTACGGCGGATTACATCAACATCAAGGTGGACGCCGCCGTCAATGTGAAGATCAGCGATACGCCCGACCTGCTGAACCTCGCGGCACAGAACTTTCTGAACCGCAAGGTAGACTACATTGCCAGCGTGGCCCGTGAGGTTCTGGAGGGCAACATGCGCGAGATCGTGGGCAAAATGGAGCTGCAGGAGATGGTTTCCGACCGCCAGAAATTCGCCAACCTGGTGAAAGAAAACGCCGAGCCGGACCTGGCCGCCATGGGCCTTGACATCGTCAGCTTCAACGTACAGAACTTCGTGGACGACAGCGCCGTCATCGAGAACCTGGGTGTGGACAATATCGTCAAGATCCAGAAAAACGCGGCCATTTCCCGCGCCGTGAGTGAGAAAGAGATCGCCAAGGCACGCGCCATCGCCCAGAAGGAAGCCAACGACGCCGAGGTCGCCGCCGCACAGGAGATCGCGGAGAAAAAGACGGAGCTTGCCATCCGGCAGGCCGAGCTGCAGAAGGCCACCGACACCAAAAAGGCCGAGGCCGACGCGGCGTACCGCATCCAGGAGGAGCAGCAGCGCAAATCCATTGAGATCACCACGGCTGAAGCCAACATCGCCAAGCAGGAGAAGGAGATCCTGCTCAAGCAGAAGGAAGCCGAGGTCATGGAGCAGTCCCTGGATGCCCAGGTACGGAAAAAGGCCGAAGCCGAGCGCTTTGCCCGCCAGCAGAAGGCAGACGCCGAGCTGTACGAGCGCCAGCGCGAGGCGGAGGCAAAAAAATACGAGCAGGAACAGCAGGCCGAGGCTATGAAGGTACAGGCCGAGGCTGAAAAATTCGCCCGTGCCCAGGAAGCTGAGGGCATCCGCGCCAAGGGGCTGGCTGAGGCGGAGGCCATCCGTGCCAAAGCTGTGGCGGAGGCCGAGGGCATTGAGAAAAAAGCCGAAGCCATGACGAAGATGGGCAAGGCCGCCGTGCTGGAGATGTATTTCAACGCCCTGCCCGACGTGGTGAAAAACGCCGCCGAGCCGCTGACGAAAGTGGATAAAATCACCATGTACGGCGACGGCAACAGCGCCAAGCTGACACGGGACATCATGCAGACCGTTACCCAGGTGACGGACGGCCTGAAAGAGAGCACCGGCGTGGACCTGCAGAGCGTGCTTTCCGGCTTTTTGGGCGGCAAGCTCGCGGATGCCGCCCAGCCCGCGCCCGCCGCACCGTCCAAGCATCCCCGCGCCCCGAAGCAGAACGCCGGCACACCGGCCGAATAACGCGCTCCGCTCTTTCCCCGCGCCTATCCGGCGCGGGGACTTCTGTTTTTCGGCTCCGCTTGTGCCCTTTCGCCCAAACACACGGATAAAAACATCGAAAAATCGGCAAAAATGCACATTGTAATTGTCACGGTATTTCGGTAGAATAAAAACGTATTCTTCACAGTTTGTTAACATGTTTCAATATAACGCCGGCGATATGGGCCGGCAGTCTCTACCGGGCAAGCCGTAAACCGTCCCGACTATTGAAACAGCACGCCGCAGCTCTGCGGCCTTTGCTGTTTTATGGCGGGCTCGTTTGCCCGCCTTTTTCTTTTGTTGCGAACGGGGACGTCCCTGTTTCAGCTTAAAATTACCGAGGAGGAATATCATGGAAAAGCTCTTTCATCTGAAAGAAAACGGTACCAACGTGAAGACCGAAGTCATGGCTGGTATCACCACGTTCCTTGCGATGGCGTACATCCTGGCCGTGAACCCCAGCATGCTGGGCGACGCGGGCATGAACAGCCAGGGCGTCTTTATGGCGACTGCCCTTGCGGCGGCGGTGGCCACCATCGTGATGGCCCTTCTGGCCAACTATCCCATCGCGCTGGCTTCCGGCATGGGCCTGAACGCCTATTTTGCCTACACCATCTGCCTGGGCGAGCTGGCGGACCAGGCCAATCCCTGGCAGATCGCCCTCACCGCCATCCTGGTGGAAGGCATTATCTTCATCATTCTTTCCGCGTTCAAGTTCCGTGAGACGCTGGTCAACTGCATCCCCGAGAACCTGAAATACGGCATCACCACGGGCATCGGCCTGTTCATCACGTTCATCGGCCTGCAGAACGCCGGCATCGCCGCGGCGGACGCCTCCACGAAGGTGGCTCTGGGCGACATCGCCCAGCCGCAGGTCGCGCTCGCGCTCATCGGCGTGATCATCATCGGCCTGATGCTGTACTTCAATGTCAAGGGCGCCATTCTCTGGGGCATCCTCATCACCTGGGGGCTGGGCATCATTGCGCAGTTCACGGGCTGGTATGCGGTGAACCCCGAGGCCGGCGTGTATTCGCTGCTGCCCTCCGGCTCATTCCTGCCCAACTTTGCGGCGCTGGGCGACACCGCGTTCAAATTCGACTTCAGCTTCATGCTGAACAACACCGTTGAATTTGCAGTTATCGTGTTCGCGTTCCTGTTCGTTGACCTGTTCGACACCGTGGGCACGCTCATCGGCGTTGCCGCAAAGGGCAACATGCTGGATAAGGACGGCAAGCTGCCCCGCGTGGGCCGCGCTTTGATGGCCGACGCCATCGGCACCGTGGCGGGCGCCTGCCTGGGCACCTCCACCGTCACCAGCTATGTGGAAAGCTCCGCCGGCGTGGCCGAGGGTGGCCGCACGGGCCTCACCTCTCTCACCACGGCCGTGATGTTCATCCTCTCGCTGTTCCTGTGGCCCGTGTTCGGCGCCATCCCCAGCTTCGCCACTGCTCCGGCGCTCATCATCGTGGGCCTGTTCATGATGTCCAGCGTGCTGAAGGTGAAGTTCGAGGGCGATATGGCCGACGTGCTGGGCGCTTTTGTGGCCATCATCATGATGCCGTTCACCTATTCCATCGCCAACGGCATCATGTTCGGCATTCTGACATGGATGTTCCTGAAGATCTTCCGCGGCAAGGTCAAGGACATCCACCCCGTGATGTGGGTCGTGTTCGCGCTGTTCGTGCTGCGCATCGTCACGCTCTGCTTCTAAAATTCAGGCACTTTTCGCCCCGGCTTTGCGCCGGGGCGTTTTTTGTGCATTACAGCCCGTTTGCATGCAGTTTGCACGCGCCGATTTGTTAATTAAATATCAGCCGAATGCTTGCGAAAAAGCCGGGAAAATACTATAATAAGAAAAGACGCGGCATATTGCCCGCGCAAGACCGAAAGACAATCAAAAAGCCGCAGGAAAGGGAGAGTTACGCATATGAGCACTCTTGGCAAAAAGACAGTTGAAGATATTGAGGTAAAGGGCAGAAACGTTCTGGTCCGCTGCGATTTCAACGTCCCCATGAAGGACGGCGTCATCACCAATGACAACCGCATCGTGGCCGCTCTGCCCACCATTAAAAAGCTGATCGAGAACGGTGGCCGGGTCATTCTGTGCAGCCATCTGGGTAAGCCCAAGAACGGTCCCGAGGAAAAATTCAGTCTCGCGCCCGTCGCCGTGCGCCTCTCCGAACTGCTTGGCAAGCCCGTCGTGTTTGCCAATGACGACAATGTGGCGGGCGAAAATGCCAAAGCCGCCGTTGCCGCAATGCAGGACGGCGATGTTGTGCTGCTGCAGAACACCCGTTTCCGCAAGGAAGAAACCAAAAATCTGCCCGAGTTCTCCAAAGACCTGGCCGATCTGGTGGGTACGGACGGCGCCTATGTAAACGACGCTTTTGGCTCCGCACACCGCGCCCACTGCTCCACCGCCGGCGTTACCGACTACATCAAGGACACCGCTGTGGGCTACCTGATGGAGAAAGAGATCCGTTACCTCGGCAACGCCGTCAACGACCCTGTGCGCCCGTTCGTGGCCATCCTGGGCGGCGCGAAGGTCGCCGATAAGCTGAACGTCATTGAAAACCTGCTGAACAAGGTGGACACGCTGATCATCGGCGGCGGCATGGCTTATACGTTCCTGGCCGCCAAGGGCTGCGAAGTCGGCAAATCTCTTGTGGACCTGGAGAAGGTGGATTACTGCAAGGATATGCTGAAGAAGGCCGAGGAAAAGGGCGTTTCCCTGCTGCTGCCGGTAGACACCACCGTGGCTTCCGCCTTCCCCGACCCCATCGACGCGGAGATTGCCGTCGAAGTGGTGGATTCGGACAAGATCCCGGCCGACATGATGGGCCTTGACATCGGCCCCAAAACGATGGAGCTGTTTGCCGGCGCGGTGAAGAGCGCCAAGACCGTTGTGTGGAACGGCCCCATGGGCGTATTCGAGAACCCGGTTCTGGCCGCCGGCACCAAGGCGGTAGCGAAAGCCCTGGCTGAAACAGACGCCACCACGGTCATCGGCGGCGGTGACAGCGCGGCTGCCGTGATGCAGCTGGGCTATGCCGACAAGATGACGCACATCTCCACGGGCGGCGGCGCCAGCCTGGAATACCTGGAGGGCAAAGAGCTGCCCGGCATCGCCTGCATCGCGGGCGCATAAGACTCTTTTGCAGGGGCGGCGGGAATCCCGCCTGCCCCTGCGGTTTTTCTCCGGCGGGACGCCGGGCAATATCTTTCAGAACGGAGAATATACGATGAACAAAGCAAAACGCAAAGCCGTCATTGCCGGCAACTGGAAAATGAATAAGACCGCCACCGAGGCCGCGTCTCTCATCGACGCGCTCGTTCCCGCCGTACAGGGAGCGGGCTGCGACGTTGTCATCTGCACGCCGTTCACCAGCCTCTGCACGGCCGTGGAAAAATGCGCCGGCACCAACATCGGTGTGGGCGCAGAAAACGTGCATTTTGAAAAATCCGGCGCGTTCACGGGCGAGATATCCGCGGATATGCTGGTGGATCTGGGCGTGAAATATGTCATCACCGGTCACTCTGAGCGCCGCCAGTACTTTGCCGAAACGGACGAGACCGTCAACAAGCGTACCAAAGCCGCTTTGGCCGCGGGCCTGACGGTGATCGTGTGTGTGGGCGAGAGCCTGGCCCAGCGTGAGCAGGGCGTGACCGAGGAGCTTGTGCGCATGCAGACGAAGATCGCGCTGGGCGGCGTTTCCGCTGAAGAAATGGCCCGCGTCATCATCGCTTACGAGCCGGTGTGGGCCATCGGCACGGGGCGCACCGCCACGGCGGACCAGGCGCAGGAAGTCTGCGCGGCCATCCGCAAGGTGGTGGGTGAGCTGTACGGCGAGGCAGTGGCCGAGGCCACGACCATCCAGTACGGCGGCAGCATGAACGCCGCCAACGCCGACGAGCTGCTGAGCAAGCCTGATGTGGACGGCGGCCTCATCGGAGGCGCCTCCCTGAAGCCTGCGGACTTTGCCGCCATTGTTGCCGCGGCAGGCAAATAATTTTCCGCTGCTTTTTTTGCAAAACAGCGCTGCCCGCGCGGCGCATCCCCATTCAATTTCTTTTTTCAGAAAGGAACCATCTATGAAAAAACCTCTGCTTCTCTGCATTCTGGACGGCTTCGGCTGGGTGCCCGACCAAACCTACGGCAACGCCATCCTTGCCGCCAGGACGCCCAACCTGGACAAGCTGTTCGCGCAGTATCCTTACACCACCATCGGCGCTTCCGGTATGAACGTCGGTTTACCCGACGGCCAGATGGGCAACAGCGAGGTGGGCCACACGAACATCGGCGCAGGCCGTATCGTGTATCAGGAGCTCACCCGCATCACCAAAGACATCCAGGACGGCGGCTTTTTTGAAAATCCGGCCCTGCTGGGCGCAGTAAAGAACGCTGCGGCGGACGGTAAGGCACTGCATCTCATCGGCCTGCTCTCCAACGGCGGTGTCCACAGCCACAACGAGCATCTGTATGCGCTGTTGGAGCTGGCAAGGCGCGGCGGCGTAAAGGATGTTTACGTCCATGCCATTATGGACGGCCGCGATGTGCCGCCCGATTCCGGCAAGGGGTTCATTGAAGAGCTGGAAGCCAAAATGGCCGAGATCGGCGTGGGCAAGATCGCCACCGTCACGGGCCGCTATTACGCCATGGACCGCGACAACCGCTGGGACCGTGTGGAAAAGGCCTACGCCGCCATGGTATACGGCGAAGGCGTGCATGGCACACCGGAAGAAGTGATGAAAAAAAGCTATGCGGACGGCGTGACGGACGAATTCGTCGTGCCCGCCGTGACCTGTGAAGGCGGCCGCGTATCCGCCGGGGACAGTGTGGTGTTCTTCAATTTCCGCCCGGACCGCGCGCGGGAGATCACCCGCACCTTTGTAGATGATGCATTTGCAGGCTTCGAGCGCCGGAACGGCCGTTTCCCTCTGTACTATGTGTGCTTCACCCAGTATGACGCCACGATGCCCAATGTGGAAGTCGCGTTCCATCCGCAGAGCCTGAACAACGTTATGGGCGAATATCTGGCCAAAAACGGCAAAACGCAGCTGCGCATTGCTGAGACGGAAAAATATGCCCATGTGACATTCTTCTTCAACGGCGGCGTGGAGGCCCCGTTTGAAGGTGAGGACCGCGCGCTGATTCCCAGCCCCAAGGTGGCCACCTACGACCTGCAGCCCGAGATGAGCGCATATCTGGTGGCTGACGAATGCGTCAAGCGCATCGAAAGCGACCAATACGACGTCATCATCCTGAACTTTGCAAACTGCGATATGGTGGGCCATACCGGCGTGTTCGAAGCAGCCGTCAAGGCCGTGGAGGCTGTGGACGCCTGTGCGGGCAAAGTGATCGGAGCGGTTTTGGCCAAGGGCGGCGCGGTGCTGCTGACGGCAGACCACGGCAACGCCGACAAAATGTACGATCCGGACCCCGAGCACCCCTTCACCGCACACACCACGAATCCCGTGCCTTTCCTGGTTGCGGGCGTGGAAAATGCAAAGCTGCGCGAAGGCGGCGTTCTGGCGGACATCGCCCCCACGATGCTCAAGATCATGGGCCTGCCCCAGCCCGAAGAGATGACGGGCAAAAGCATCCTCGAATAAGCTGTGCCGTACAAAAAACCCCGCGTCCGTCCGGACGCGGGGCTTTCTCGCTTCACACGGTATTTCTTCTGTCATGCATAAGACATGGAATCCACGATGGCGCGCATCGTCTGCTGTGTCACATGGCCGGATAACGTATACCGCACGCCGTCTGCCACGAATACCGCTGCACACTCCGGCTTCAGGCCGCTTCCGGCCGTGCCTGGCGCCGTATCCACCAGCAGGTTCACCGTATGGCCCCCGGCGGAAGTGAACGTGTCCGCGTAAGCATAATAGCCCAGATAATCCGTGTCAAAGGGCTGCTGCGCCTCATCTGAGACCCATTCCAGCGTCAGGTCCACAGGCGTCTGGTACACCGTGCCCGCCGTCCAGGAGTAGTAGTCGTATTCGTCCTGCCAGACAAGGTCCCTCAAGTCGCCCACCAGGTACGCCTTTGCCTTTACGATCTGGTATTCCCCTCCGAAATTTTGATAGCTCACGCGCGTATACGGATTTTCCCGGGCGCCCTCCGCCCAGAGGAACGGCACGCCCAAAGCCCGGGAAAGCGCGTCCAGTCCCTCCGCCTGCTGCTCCGTACCGTCCGCCGGGCCGCCTGTATCCGCAGTTTCCACCATGGTCATGGGCTCCAGCGGCGGCAGCTCTCGTCCATTGACGTTCATGCCGAACAGTCGGGCCGCTGCCAGCGCTGTTGCGCCGCCCAGCACGCATACAGCCGCCAGCAGGGCTGCT
>OHBJ01001762.1_pt1 | contig 14919 bp, 12 predicted proteins | sample 1577241 | NCBI WGS metagenome assembly OHBJ01 (sample SAMEA3541594, study PRJEB24748) | human gut metagenome | biome: human gut; feature: human-associated habitat; material: faeces | place: China | collected 2012
AGACGCCGCCCTCTCACGGCGGAAACACGGGTTCGATTCCCGTACGGACTGCTAAGTATTTAAAGCCGGTACATTCATGGAAGCATGATGTACCGGCTTTTTCGTTGTATATATTTATATAAGGCAGAGCTATTTATGAGCAGCTACAGCTGCTGTATGCTTTTTGAAGCCGTCAGGCGCTTTTGTGATGCGAAGGGCAACGACAATTATTGCGGCAGCAAACAGAAGCTGTATTCCCATGCATATTGAAATAAAGCCAAGCTCCCTGACCGGATGAAAGTCAATACTTTTTACAGCCTGGTTGTACCAGTAGGCAGGCAAAAAGTGAGCGGCCTTTATGATGCCATCGCTTAGAAATTCCTCCGGCACAAATATACCGCACAGGAATGCCATACCGAGTGACACGGTGTTCGCAAACATGTTCAGTATCTCACTGTTTGAGGTGATTTTGCTGATTAAAAAGGCAAATGCCAGTGAAACAAGCATGTAGCAGAGCATGTTGAGTGTGAACAGGAAACCTGAAAACGAGAATGTGCTGCCTTTAAACATGATTGTAGCTGAGACAAAAATTACAGCGCATACCACAAGTCCGGTTAAAATCACACCCAAAAGCAGCTCGCGGTTGTAGTTTGCAAATTTATAGGATGAGCAGGATATTCTCTCCTTGATTTCCTTTTTGGAGAAAACCTGAAGGACAGGAGCTATACCTGCAATCATCATGACAAGGAGCACCCATCCCAGATAACTGAAGCAGTAGAATATCCCTGAGTGCGAGGTGACACTTTTGCCGCTGAGCAGCGAGACAGAAGCCTTTTGGCTTAGCGAGGTGTTTACTGCGGCTAGAGCATCAGCTTCAGAGTAGCCGGAAGCAATGTAAGTATTGTACGTTTTCGTAAAGCTGTTTATGGCAGACTCAAAGGTGGTCGCTGCCTGCGTACCCGGTATGGTCACAACATCAAGCTTGAAGCCTTCTTTTATGATGAGAACACAGTTTACGTTTCTGGCAAACAACTCATCCTGCATAGTTTCCTTTTTGTCATTTTTAATATTTTTTTGTGTGCATGTCTTTTTAAGATAGGCTGTCAGAGCTTTGCTTTCTGATGATTTGTCATAGTCAAACACCGCAAATTTGGGCTTGGTGGCTTCATAATCATCTTCAGCTTTGTTTGTGCGTGTCGCAGTGAGAACGACCATGACACCTATGAATATGGACAGGTACATAATCATCTGGCCCATATGTCTGTTGAGTATTTTGAAATATGATTTAAATACTTGCATATTTTTCCCTCCGAAGCAGTACAAAGGCAATGATTAAAAGAATCACTGATTCTACTGCCATGATTGATATGTTTCTGAAAAATCTGTCGTAGCTGTCATATACGTTGAGCGAGTAAAAGCAGTCGGATATGAGACAGGCTGGGTTGAGGCGGTTGGCAATAGGAAGCTTGTGCTCGACCATATCCTTTATACCGTTGGCACATAAATCCGCAAGCACGGAAAGCACCATGCCGATTCCGACAGAGATACCGATTTTGCTGCCCTCTGTGAGCTTAGGAATGGCACCGATTATAACTCCGATTGAAAGTCCGATCATGCAGCCGAAAAACAGTGTCAGGATGATTGCCGGATATTTATTTCCAAAATCCACGCCAAGAAGAGTCATGTAGGCAAGTGCTATGAGCTCAACAGCAAAATGGATGCTTAAGAGTGAGATATACTCTGAAAAGATAAGGGTGTTTTTGCATGCCGGCACAAGGCTTTTTCGCATGCCGAGAGGGCTTGTATCAGCTAACAGCCTGCAGGTGGAGCTTACGGCTGAAAATGAGGCGAACAGGCAGCTCATCGCAAAAACAGCGTAAAAGTAATTGGTGTATTCATCCTGATTTCCCGATGAAAGTGAAATCTCTTTATACTCTGATGCGGTTTCAGAAAGCCCGGCAATTGCAGTCTCAAGCGCAGCCGGATTAGTCTTTGCTATGTTTGTAAATACGTCCTTTTGCTGTTTGTACTGTGTCAGGATGGATTCAAGGATTGTGGCATTGTATGAGTTTTCCTCCACGACTAAAGAAGCATCCTCTGTGTAAATAATGCCTGTCACTTTTTTGTTATTTAGTGCTTTTTTGGCTGCTGAGCTATCCATTAGCTTCATGTTTATGAGGTCTGAAAATGAATTTGTGCTATCGGACTTGTCGTCTGATTTACTGACGGAATCAGTATGGTTTACATCGAGAGACTCAAGCACGCTCATCAGAGTGTCATCATTTTCAGATTCAACCACTGCTACATTTATTGTCTTAAACATTTCATCCTTTTCAAACAGATTTCCGAATGCCATATACATAAAGGTGGCGAGTAGCAGTGGAAATGCAAGTGTCCAGAACAGCGTGACTTTCAGGCGGAACATGCTTAGCATGGTGTATTTTGAGTTGTGAAAAAATAATTTTAGTCCATTCATTAATCCCTTAGCTCCTTTCCGGTAATCTCTAAGAATACGTCGTTAAGAGTCGGAAGCTGCGTGTACACCTGACCGAAGGACAGATTATTCTGCTCTAGATAATCAAGCACATGGATTATATTGTGGCGTCCACCACTGAAATAAATCCGAAGCTGTCCGTTTTCAAAGCTGACCTGATATGCATTGTGCAGCTGCTTTAATGAGTCAAGCTGTGCTTCTGACAGGTCTGCAATTTCTACGTTTATTGTCTCTGTATTTTTGATCATGCGCTTTAGCTCATCCTTTGTGCCGAGCGCGAGAGCCTTGCCCTTGTCCATGATGAGTATTCGGTCGCAGAGCTGCTCAACCTCCTCCATGTAGTGTGAGGTGTAGATGATTGTCGCACCATCACGGTTTAGTTTTTTGATGCCCTCCAGAATCTTGTTTCTGCTTTGAGGGTCGACAGCCACGGTCGGTTCATCAAAGAAGATGAGCTTTGGTTTGTGTGCTATGCCACACGCGATGTTGAGTCGTCTCAAAAGTCCGCCTGAGAGCTTCTTTGGCAGAAATTTGCTGTAATCCGCTATGTCCACGAAATCCATTGCTTCCTTTACATATTTTTCGCGGAGCTTTTTGTCACTCACGTAAAGACCGCAGAAATAGTCGATATTTTCATATACAGTCAGCTCGTCGTACACGGCCACATTCTGCATGACCACGCCGATTTCGCGTTTGATATCGTAGCTGTTTGAGTACATTTCCTGCCCGAATACCTTTATATCTCCCTTATCGTATGTGAGCAGGGAGAGTATGCAGTTTATAGTGGTGGTCTTTCCAGAGCCGTTTGGCCCGAGCAATCCGAAAATCTCGCCGGTTTTAACGGTCAGATTGAAATGGTCGAGTGCCACAAGCTCCTTGTAGCGTTTTACAAGGTTGGTTACTTCTATCGCATTTTTGGTTGTATCCATTGAATTGCCTCCATAATGTTGTATTTTTGGTTGCAAGCCTGATATTTGGCTCAATAACAGATTACTATATGGCGTGCCGGAAAGTAAGTGTCAAATGTCACATTCGTATTTATGTTTGGATGAGGCATTGTTGTGTAAAAAATGACATTTGTCATAGTGACGTTTGATGGAATTTGTTGTAAGCTTATTTTACGGAAATGGAGGCTTTTGATGTATAAGATATGTAGTCAGTTTTTAATAGTTCTATCATGCGTGATGCTTATGGTGGTATCCCTTCAGGTCGATTACGTCATGATAGCGTGCATACTTACAGGAATAATCGTGTGTACATTTATAGACATGCAGGATGTGCCGCAGATGAGTCCTGCTAAGGAGAGCAAAACGGCAGACCGGGCTTTTGATTTGATTCTGGCGGTTTATATTCTGTCCGGAGTATTTTTTGCACCATCATTTTTTATGCTGCCGTATGCAGCGATGGTATTCAGAAAGAGAAAATACACGGCATCGAGGATGGCTGCAGCCTTAGTGGGGATAGTTGTATCGGTGGACTGTATTTTAAAGATAAAACATATAGCACCCGGGATTTTTTATATCCTGGAGGTTGTACTTCTCATGGCTTTTGCGGTAATGCTTTCGTATTTCACAGAGCTGCTTTTGGGGTATCAGATGAAGATGCACAGCATGAGAGATGCGTCCATGGAGCACGACATGCTTATGGAGCAGATGAATCACCAGCTTATCGAGAAGCAGAATGCGCAGATATACAATGCCACGCTAAAGGAGAGAAACCGTATCGCAAGGGAGATACACGACAACGTGGGTCACATGATTACGCGCTCTATTTTGCAGGTGGGAGCAATCGGTGTGATAAATACTGATGAAAAGCTTAAAGCGCCTATCGCAGACCTAAAGAGTACACTCGATACGGCAATGGACAGCATGAGAAAAAGTGTTCATGATTTGTACGATGAATCGGTCGATTTGCGTCAGGCGCTTGCGAAGCTTAAGCCTACAGACAGTGCATTTGCATTTTCACTCGAATACGACTGTGAGGATGATGTGCCCAGAGATGTCAAGTATGCTTTTATTGCAATTGCAAAGGAAGCGGTAAACAACGCAGTTAAGCACAGTAACGGCGATGAAATCAGGATAATAGTCAGAGAGCATCCCGCCTTTTACCAGCTTGAGATAAATGACAACGGCACATCGGCTGACGAAAGAAGACTTTCGGGAGAAACAGGAGATGGAATAGGCATAAAAAATATAAAGGAGCGTGTTGCAGCTATAGGAGGAACCATGCGGATAAAGGCAGACGATGGTTTCATGATATTTGTGACGCTCATGAAGAAGTGAGGATATACAAAATGCATAAAAATCAAGGCTTGAAAAAGAAAGGAACAGGACATGAAAATAGTAATAATAGATGATGATAATCTCGTATCACTTTCGCTGAATACAATACTGAGCGCACAGGATGACATAGAGGTGTCTGCGGTTGGAGACAGCGGGCAGCAGGCGGTAAAGCTGTACGAGGAGCATATGCCCGATGTGATGCTCATGGATATAAGGATGCAGGGCATGACAGGTCTTGAAGCAGCAGAAAAAATACTCGGAAAATATCCCGATGCCAAAATACTTCTTCTGACCACATTTTCGGATGATGAATACATAGTAAAAGCAATCTCGCTGGGGGCGAAGGGCTATATACTAAAACAGGCCTTTGAGAGTATTGCCCCGGCACTTAGAGCTGTAAACAACGGACAGACAGTGTTTGGAACACAGATAATGGACAGGATACCACACCTGTTCGGAGCTGATGGTAAAGCTTCATCAGGCACCGGTCAGGCCCGGTTCATTGACGCAATGAAGAGCTATGATATAAGCGGCAAGGAGCTTTCAATCATAGAGCTGGTTGCAGAAGGACTAAACAACAAGGAAATAGCGGATGAGCTGTATCTGAGTGAGGGAACCGTACGAAACTATATCAGTGTCATACTTGAAAAGCTGCAGCTGAGGGACAGGACACAGCTTGCATGCTTTTATTATAAAAGTATGGTATAACATGAAACTTTTTCTATGGTGTGGGACACATATATAGTGAAGGGAGGGATGCAGATTGATTAATCAGGCACAGGATGACTTTTTTAATGAGCTATATGCCTCAACCAATCAGAAGGTTTTAGCGTACATCATTGTAAAATGTGGAAAAACTGAAGATGTAGCAGATATATTTCAGGAAACCTATACAGAGGTTGTTAAAATAATACAAAAACATGGAATATCATATTTTAAGCAGCCGGATGCACTTGTAATGCAAATAGCAAAGAGAAAAATTTTTCGTCATTATAAATTAAAAGAAAAGCTGCGTGGCATTGAAAAAATGAACTATTATAATATTTTGTCGTCAGATGAAAATGATATAGCTGTACAACAGACTTCGTTTGACGATATAGCAATATCAAAAGAAACAGTACAAAGTGTGTTTACATATCTTTCTGCGAAGGATGAACTTACTAAAAAAATATTTTATCTATATTATTATATGGATAAAAATATTTCAGAAATAGCACTCCTTTTTTCTGTAAAGGAATCAACCATAAAAAACAGATTATATCGTACCCTAAGGGAGCTTAGGCAAAATTTGGATAAGGAGGATTGATGCAGAATGAAAAAAAATGATATTTTTAGACAGGCAGCGCAGCATGAAATGCCTGATATTGAGCAGGTAAGAAAAGAATGTATCGAGGAATTACATACCACTCACAGCTCAAAACGATATCCTGCATATTTTGCTGCGATAGCGGTTGTGACTGTAGTTGTCTTGTGTATGTGTATCACGCCGGTGAGGTCATTTGCAGCCGATATGATTGAACATATTCAGGCATTAATTGATGTTAATAATGATTCGGTACGTGATCTGGTGTATAGAAAATATAGCGGTCCGACTGTTTATTTGGAAAAAGATGAAACGGTAAGCATATACTCATATACAGGTTATGAGGATGTATATATTTTGCCGGCGGAGGCAAAAGAAGCTGAAAAACTGGGAGCTATAAGCAGAGACGTTAAGGTGAGCTATAAAGTGCCGTATAGTGGGGAGTATTATATTCTTGATGGAGAAAATAAGGAGAATATAACAGACCGGGTTATTGTAGAACATGAGGGAGGAGCAGAAGATAACATGAAAATTTCTCAATAAGGAAATCTGCCCTTGCAATATACCCCGCTGGGGTATATAATGCTCTTGAAAACAGATACCCATAAGGGGTATGGTTAGACATGTGAAATAAATGCATAATGCGGAACAAAGAACAAGTGGAGGTACCCATGACAGAAAAAGAAACCAAATGCTGTTGCTGCAACCGCAAAAAAGAGCGGTCAGAGAAGGAATATAAGGATCTCATCAACAGACTTAGCCGTATAGAGGGGCAGATCCGTGGAATCAAGCGTATGCTGGATGAGGATTGCTACTGCCCTGACATCATCACACAGGTGGCGGCCGCAAATGCTGCGCTCAACAGCTTCAATAAAGTCCTTTTGGCCAATCATATAAAGACGTGTGTGGCAGATGACATAAGAGCCGGCAAGGATGAGACAATAGATGAGCTTTTGAACACACTGCAGAAGCTTATGAAGTAGTATTATAAGAAGGCAGGTATAAAAATGAGTACAATAATCACAATATTAATAATAGCAATAATTGCCGCACTGGTGATTGTGGGCTTAAAGGAGACTATTAAGCATTCAAAGGGCGAGGGCGCCTGCTGTGGCGGTGGAGCCATGAAGGAGGACGAGGAAGCCACAGTACAGCTTACAGGAGAGATAGTCACGAGAGCAGATGTGCACATAGACGGAATGCACTGCTTGAACTGCAAGAACTCAGTCACACGCTCGCTTCAGAAGATGAGCGGAGTATCGGCAGATGTGGATTTAAAGCATGGAGTGGCACATGTTGAGGCAACCAGAGAGCTAAGCGATGAGGAAATCACATTTGCCATCGAAAGACTGGATTTCAAGGTGACAGGAATTGAGAGATTTTAGAAAAGGCTTCTGAATAGTTAGATTCGAATATTAGAAAGAAGGAAATACAGACAGTATGAAGCAATATACAGTTACAGGAATGAGCTGTGCGGCATGCTCTGCCAGAGTGGAAAAGGCGGTCTCTAATGTTGATGGTGTGACGAGCTGCTCTGTCAGTCTTTTGACCAACTCGATGGGAGTCGAGGGAAGCGCGACAGATGCGCAGATAGTGGAGGCAGTAGAGCAGGCGGGCTATGGAGCGAGTCCCAAAGGCACAGCAACAGAATCAGAAAATGACAAAGCGAATAACAGCTTAGAGCAGCTAAAGGCAGCGCAGGATGCGCTTGTAGACAGGGAGACACCGAAGCTGCGCAACAGGCTTATAGCATCGCTCATATTCTTAGTTGTTCTCATGTATTTTTCCATGGGACATATGATGTGGGGCTGGCCGTTGCCTGAGTTTTTCAATGGAAACCATGTGGCTATGGGGCTTTTGCAGCTTCTGCTTACAGTGGCGGTAATGGTCATAAACCAGAAGTTTTTTATCAGTGGCTTTAAGGGCTTGATTCACGGCGCTCCCAACATGGATACGCTTGTTGCGCTTGGCTCTGCGGCATCGTTTGGATACAGCGTGTATGCACTTTTCGCCATGACAGCTGCGCAGGTGAATGGCGATATGGATGCGGTCATGTCATATATGCATGAGTTTTATTTTGAATCCGCAGCCATGATTTTGGCACTGATTACTGTCGGAAAAATGCTTGAAGCGCACTCAAAGGGCAAAACAACAGACGCTTTAAAGAGCCTGATGCAGCTTGCCCCAAAGACAGCAACCGTTGTAAGGAATGGCGTGGAGCAGGAAATTTCTGTGGATGCAGTGAAAAAGGGCGATATTTTCGTGGTCAGACCGGGGGAAAATATCCCTGTGGACGGTGAAATAATAGATGGAACAACCGCTGTCAACGAATCGGCACTCACAGGAGAGAGCATCCCTGTGGATAAGCAGCCGAAAGATGCAGTAAGCGCTGCCACAGTGAACCAGTCAGGCTTTATAAAATGCCGCGCAACCAGAGTAGGCGAAGACACCACACTCTCACAGATTATACAGATGGTGTCTGATGCCGCAGCGACAAAGGCTCCTATTGCAAAAATCGCTGACAGGGTATCGGGAGTATTTGTGCCGGCGGTTATTACAATTGCAATCATTACAATAATAGCATGGCTTATAGCCGGTGAGACCGTGGGCTTTGCGCTTGCCAGAGGCATTTCGGTACTCGTGATAAGCTGTCCGTGTGCACTTGGACTGGCAACTCCTGTTGCGATAATGGTAGGAAATGGCAAGGGCGCAAAGAGCGGTATACTTTTCAAGACAGCGGCAAGCCTTGAGGCAACAGGCCGCACACAGATTGTGGCTCTTGATAAGACAGGCACCATAACAAGCGGTGAGCCGAAGGTGACGGATATCGTGCCGGATGAGACATTTTTTGAGGAAACCGGCACGATATCTGGTGAGTGTCAGCGTAAGGCAGACGATTTAAACCCGTACTCATCAACAGATAAAGCACTGTGGTCAAGGAAGCTTCTTGCAATAGCAGCATCAGTCGAGGCCAAGAGCGAGCATCCGCTTGCAAAAGCCATTATGGAGCGCGCTAAAACGGATGAAATCGCTGTTGCAGAGGTTACGGATTTTAGCGCTGTTGTAGGAAATGGTCTGACTGCAATACTTGCAGGCAAAATGATAAAAGCAGGAAATCTTGCTTTTGTCAGCAAATTCGTAAAAGTGTCAGATGATATGCGCGCGAAAGCTGTCAAATTTTCAAAGGAAGGAAAAACTCCTCTGTTCTTTGCCGCAGATGACAGGCTTTGCGGTATCATAGCCGTTGCAGATACAATAAAGGAGGACAGTCCGGAAGCTGTCAGACAGCTTAAAAATATGGGTATCAGAGTTGTTATGCTCACCGGTGACAACGAGCAGACTGCCAATGCCATTGGAAAGCAGGCGGGAGTGGACGAAGTCATCGCAGGTGTGCTTCCGGATGGTAAGGAGGCTGTCATAAGGAAGCTAAAAAAACAGGGCAGGGTAGCCATGGTTGGTGACGGAATCAATGATGCACCGGCGCTCACACGTGCGGATATGGGAATTGCAATCGGCGCGGGAAGTGATGTGGCAATAGATGCAGCGGATGTTGTCCTGATGAAGAGCCGCCTGATAGATGTACCGGCAGCAGTGCGGTTAAGCCGTGCTACATTGACAAATATACACGAAAATCTGTTCTGGGCATTTTTCTATAATGTAATAGGTATTCCACTTGCGGCCGGTTTGTGGTATCCTTTATTAGGATGGAAGCTCAATCCGATGTTTGGAGCGGCGGCGATGAGCCTGTCGAGCTTCTGCGTTGTTACCAATGCCCTGCGGCTGAATCTGTGCAGGGTGTATGATCCTAAGCATGACAGAAAAGCAACACCAGATAGAAAAAACAAAACAAATAAACCAAATGAAAGTGAGGAAAAATCAATGACAAAGACAATGAATATCGAAGGAATGATGTGCGGCCACTGCGAGGCAAGAGTAAAGAAGGCACTCGAGGCGCTTGATGCAGTTAGTGAGGCAGCAGTAAGCCATGAGAGCGGAACTGCAGTAGTGACATTAAGCTCTGACATTTCCGATGAGAAATTAAAGGAGACTGTAGAGGCTGAGGACTACAAGGTTACATCAATTCAGTAATCAGTCAGACAGTATAACAATATGAAGAAATATATAGCATTGGTATTGGTTGCAGTGCTGGTGCTTGGGATTTTTACAGGATGTGGTAACAAGGGCAACAAAGAGACAGGATCACAGACAGATGAGAAAGCCACTGAGTCGGTGAATTCTGCAGAAAATAATACTGAGGACAGTACGCAAAGCAGTACAGAAAATCAGAATGTGGCTGACACAGAGCAGCTCACCACAGAAAACGGACAGGAGAGCTCAGTTCTTGCCTGTCCGTCAGTAAACGGTAAGCTGCATGTGGAGGGAAGCAAGCTCGTTGATCAAAATAACAATGAGGTGCAGCTTCGCGGAGTCAGCACACACGGTCTTGCGTGGTATCCACAGTATGTGACCAATGATTGCTTTGCCACGCTGAAAAGCTGGGGTGCAAATGTGGTAAGGCTTGCCATGTACACCTACGAAAGCGGCGGCTACTGCACAGATGGTGACAGGCAGCAGCTTGAGACACTTGTGCAAAAAGGCGTGCAGTACGCGTTCGACAACGACATGTATGTCATCATCGACTGGCATGTGCTAAACGAGGGCAATCCAAACCGCTACAGTGATGTGGCAAAGACATTTTTTGCCAAAATGGCACAGCAGTATGCCTCATACAACAACGTGATTTACGAGGTTTGTAATGAGCCGTGCAACGGTGCGACCTGGGGAGATGTGAAGTTTTACGCCAGCGAGGTCATTCCGTCAATCAGAAGCTACGACAAGGATGCAGTCATACTGATAGGCACACCTAACTGGAGCCAGGATGTGGATGAGGCAGTCAAGGACCCTGTCACAGGCTATGATAATATCATGTATACACTGCATTTCTATGCCGCAACCAACAAGGAGGACTTGCAAAACAAGCTAAAATCGGCGGCGGACGCCGGACTGCCGATATTTGTATCAGAGTTTGGCATCTGCAGCGCCGATGGAAACGGTCAGGTGGACATAGATTCCGCAAACAGCTGGATCAGCCTGCTTGACAGCTACGGCATCAGCTATGTGTGCTGGAATCTGTCCAATAAGGACGAAAAATCAGCGCTTCTAACACCTGCCTGCGATAAGACAAGCGGCTTTACCTATGAGGATCTAAGCGATGAGGGCAAGTGGCTGTACGGTGTGCTCACAAGTCATGTGACACCGGTCTTGAATTAACGAAAAGCCTCAGATGTACGGAAAACGGCGCACCTGCTAATGCCGGGATAGAAGCATCCATGCACTCAGCCGGCATGCACATGAGGCAGATGCAGATACTTCTCTCTGGTGGCAAGTCCGCCGCGGATATGGCGCTCTGACTTGTTGATATCGAGAATGTGACGCGCTTTTGCGGCAAGCTCCGGGTCAATGCGAAGCAGCCTGTCAGCATCCGTGATATCCTTGTGCACAGTGGATTTGCTGATGCCAAACTGTTTTGCAGCCTGACGCACCGTGGCATTGTTTTCAACTATGTAGTTGGCGATTTCCACCGCCCTTGTCTCAATATATGATTTCAAAAAATACTCCTGCATATTCTGTTGTTACAGTTTATGCGGGAGTATTTTTAATATTACACACAGGTTGTAATTCTATTTACGTTTTTCGTAATAAAATAAGAAAACGGTTTCTTAACCGCAGGAAAGCTGTATCTTAAGTGAATTAAGCGTATGCGGATGCGATGAGCTCAATACATTTATCGTATCCAAGCACAGAGCTGTTTAGCACCAGGTCATAATTTTTCCTGCTGCCCCACTCCTTGTCGGTGAAGTATCGGTAATTTACCGAGCGCTTCTTATCGACATCCTTTAGCAGCTTTTTGACCTCGTCATCGCTCTTATGGTAGAGCTTTTTTATTCTTGCAGCCTTCTCAGGGGTGTTTGCCTCTATAAAAACATTCAGCACATCATCCCTGTCAGAAAGAATGTAGTCTGCGCAACGTCCCACAATAACGCATGGCTCTTTTTGCGCAATATCCTTGATGAGCTTCTGCTGGATATTGAAAATCTGGTCGGAAAGAGAAACTCCTGTGATATCGCGCCCTACAAATGCATATGAAAAAATACTTCCGGCAGGCGCATATTCGCCCTGATTTGCGACAATCTGCTCAGAGATACCGAGCTCCTTTGCCACATGCTCAATTATTTTTTTATCGTAAAACTCAATGCCGCATTTTTGAGCAATCTGCTCTCCGATAAAGCGACCACCACTGCCAAATTCTCGGCTTATAGTGATTATTTTAAAACTCATGATGAAACCTCCCCGCTTATAAAAGTGTTTATAATTCATTATAACGTAATTGCACATAAAATCAAAACAGAAATTTAACAAAATCGCTTGCAGATAAGCACTCCGTAATCTATAATGACATAAGAAAACATGTTGCTTTTACGTAATCAATGAGATGGCAGCAGATAACATATGTTATGTTTTTGTTATTGTTTACACCACTGTGTGGCAAACAGCAATTACGTGACGTTTCAAAGATTGTAAAACAGCAGCATAGCGAATAAACAATTAGGAGGAAAACATGGATCAGGAAAAGGTCATAGTCATAGACTTTGGTGGTCAGTACAATCAGCTTGTTGCGCGCCGTGTCCGCGAGTGCAACGTGTACTGTGAGATTTACTCATACAAAATAGATATTGAGAAAATCAAAGAAATGAATCCAAAGGGTATCATCCTTACAGGAGGTCCAAACAGCTGTTATGAAGAGAATTCACCATCATACCAGAAAGAGCTGTTTGAGCTGGGAATACCGGTGCTTGGCATCTGCTACGGTGCACAGCTTATGATGCATAAATTAGGCGGAAAGGTAATCACACCTGAGGTTGGAGAGTATGGAAAGACAGAAATCACATATTCTGCAAACGGCGTGATGTTCAAGGATCTGCCATCAGAATCAGTATGCTGGATGAGTCATTTCGACAGAATTGCAGAAGCTGCACCGGGCTTTGAGGTAGTTGCGCACACTGCAGACTGTCCAATAGCCGCAACACAGAATGTTGAGAAGAAATTATATGCAGTACAGTTCCATCCGGAGGTACTTCACACCAAGAACGGAACACAGATGATTTACAATTTCGTCCGTGGCGTATGTGGATGTGCAGGCACATGGAAGATGGATTCATTCGTCAAAAACACAATCGACGAAATCAGAGAGCAGGTCGGTGACGGCAAAGTGCTCCTTGCACTTTCTGGTGGAGTAGACTCATCAGTGCTCGCAGCACTCCTTGCCAAGGCAATCGGCAAGCAGCTCACCTGCGTATTCGTAGACCACGGACTTCTCCGCAAGAACGAGGGCGATGAGGTAGAGGGCGTATTCGGCAAAGGCGGTTCGTTCGACATCAACTTTGTCCGCGTCAACGCACAGGAGCGCTATTACAGCAAGCTTGCAGGCGTCACAGAGCCTGAGCGCAAGCGTAAAATCATCGGTGAGGAATTCATCCGTGTATTCGAGGAAGAAGCTAAGAAAATCGGAAAGGTTGACTTCCTTGCGCAGGGAACCATCTATCCGGACGTAGTGGAGAGTGGACTCGGCGGAGAATCTGCAGTCATCAAATCACACCACAACGTGGGAGGTCTCCCGGAGCATGTCGATTTCAAGGATATCGTGGAGCCACTCAGAAACCTCTTCAAGGACGAGGTACGCAAGGTTGGACTGGAGCTTGGATTACCTGACTATCTCGTATTCCGTCAGCCATTCCCAGGCCCGGGCCTTGGAATCCGTATCATCGGCGAAGTCACAGCCGAAAAGGTACGCATTGTCCAGGATGCAGACTGGATTTACAGAAGCGAAGTGGAAAAGGCAGCAAAAGAGTACAAAGAGGCCCACGGCGAGGAACCATCATGGATGCCAAACCAGTACTTTGCAGCCCTTACCAACATGCGTTCAGTAGGTGTCATGGGTGATGAGAGAACATATGATTATGCCGTTGCAGTCCGTGCAGTCCGCACTGTAGACTTCATGACAGCCGAAGCAGCCGAGATACCGTTTGAGGTACTTCAGACAGTGATGAGCAGAATTATAAATGAGGTAAAGGGAGTCAATAGAGTATTCTATGATTTGACCAGTAAGCCGTGTACCAGCGACTTGGCGCACTGCGTGATGGGGCAGATGCCGCCGGTCTGGCCGAGCATACAGTCGCCGCACATCCGGCACGCCTCGTGGAAAACGCCCGCCCGCTCGATCTGGCCGAGGAAGAGGGTGTCATTGGCCGGGAAAATCGGGATATGGACGTGCTCCGCGACGGTCTGGACGCCGTCGCCGCAGGCCATGCCGACGATTGCCTCCGCGCCGCTGTCGCGCAGGGCCTTGATGTCGCGCTTGACGAGCAGCATGTGGCAGCACTCGTCCGGCAGGATTGTCCCCACGACCTCAAAGCCGTGCTCCTGCAAAAAGGCGGTCATTTCCGCCAGCTCCTTTTCGCCGCCGGTCTGGCAGGCCGTCGCACAGCTCTTACATCCTGCAAGCGCCACGCGATGGACGCCCGCAAGCATGGCCAGCAGCTGTTCGGGCGGTTTTTTTCTGGTGATAATCATAGTGAACTCCCTTGTCTGACCGTTCCTTCGGAACGGAAATGCGGCGCGGGCTGCCGGATAAAAAGACAGAGCGCGCCTGATACAGGCGCGCTCTGTTGATGAACCTGAAAGATTCTCCCCTTGGGGATTGCTTCTTCGGTGCTGCGCAGCAGCTTTCCAGAGTTCCGTCCGGGATCAGTTCCTTTACCTGAGAGTTCCTTGCGCGAGCCCCTTCGGTGGCATAGTCCTAT
>OHBJ01001780.1_pt1 | contig 14800 bp, 10 predicted proteins | sample 1577241 | NCBI WGS metagenome assembly OHBJ01 (sample SAMEA3541594, study PRJEB24748) | human gut metagenome | biome: human gut; feature: human-associated habitat; material: faeces | place: China | collected 2012
ACGGCTTTCGATTTGTAGTCGCCGCGAACTAAAAATTTACGTTCAATTTCGACAGACACGATGAATGTATTGAATTAGTTTATAAAGTAGTAAGCCAGCAGAGCCAGCACCATGAGCAGAATCAAAGCCATAAAGATGCCATTGATTACGCGGTTAGCCTGGCGAGCCTGTTGGGCATCGCGGATACTTTTTTTCAGATTACGTTGTTGATGTTTATTCATGGTCGATTCAGATTATCGGGTTAGACTATTCTGTTTCGTTTTCAGAGAATTCCATCAGGTAAGCCTTGATAAAGCCATCGATTTTACCATCCATCACGCCACCCACATCGCTTGTTTGGAATCCTGTGCGGTGGTCTTTGACGCGTCGGTCGTCAAACACATAGCTTCTGATTTGGCTTCCCCATTCAATTTTCTTTTTGCCCGCCTCGATTTTAGCCTGTGCCGCCTTACGTTTTTGCAGGGCGCGGTCGTAGAGTTGCGAACGCAGCAAGCGCATGGCGTTTTCGCGGTTTTCGAGCTGTTTACGGCTTTCGGTGTTTTCAATCAGGATTTCTTCCTCCTCGCCCGTGTCAGGGTCTTTGTACTGGTAGCGCAGACGCACACCCGTTTCCACCTTGTTCACGTTCTGACCGCCGGCACCACCCGAGCGGAAAAGGTCCCACGAAATTTTCGACGGGTCGACATATACCTCGATGGTATCGTCAACCAGCGGTGTAACGAATACCGAAGCAAACGACGTCATGCGTTTACCCTGCGCATTGTAGGGCGACACGCGCACCAAGCGGTGTACGCCGTTTTCGCTCTTTAGGTAGCCGTAAGCATCGTCGCCTTCAATTTCCATCGTTACGGTTTTGATGCCCGCTTCGTCGCCATCCTGCAAGTGCGAGATGGTGCAACGGTAGCCGTGAGCTTCGGCATAGCGCATATACATACGCATCAGCATCGAAGCCCAGTCCTGACTTTCTGTACCGCCGGCACCCGAATTGATTTTCAGCACACAGTCCATCGAGTCCTCTTCCTGTCTCAGCATGTTGCGTAGTTCCAGTTCCTCAATAGCTTCGATGGTGCGGGCATAGTTTTCGTCCACTTCTTCTTCGGTAACCATTTCGTCCTTATAGAAGTCGAAAGCCAGTGCCAGTTCGTCAACCAGCAGTTTCACATGCTTGTAACCTTCGATCCACTTTTCAATGCCTTTTACCTTTTTCATTTGCTCTTCGGCCCGTTTGGCATCGTCCCAGAAACCAGGGTCCTGGGTTCGGAGTTGTTCTTCCTGCAGCTCCATGGTTTTAGCTTCAATGTCTAAGTAGCGGTAAAGGGCTTCGGTGCGCTCCTGCGCATCTTTCAGTTGGTCGGAAGTTATCATCAGCGGTTTGGAATGAGTTTCAGTGTATAGTTATTATTATATATAATAGGGAGATAGGATAAGCAGATGCAACGCAAGCATGTGGCAATCTATCGCTAAACTAAATATTTAGGTATACCCCATGCAAAATCCTAAACAGTCAACATCTGCTTACCAGCATATAAACTAAGCCTGCTGAGCCTGTTGTGCTTCGGCATCAGCATACATTTTGTCAATTTCGGCAGCATAGTGTTCATATACCATGCGGCGGCGCACCTTCAGCGTATTCGTCAGTTCGCCATTCTGCATGGTAAAGGGGTTCGGCAACAAAAGGAAACGTTTGATTTTTTCGTAGTTAGCCAAATCCTGCTGCAAGGTTTCGATACGTTCGGTATAGAGTTTCAATACCTTGGGGTGTCGGCAAAGGTCCTCGTGGTCCGAATATTCAATGCCGTTGTCGCGTGCATAAGCCTCAAGTACCTTGAAGTCGGGCACAATCAGCGCACTGACAAATTTACGTTCGTCAGCCACCACGACAGCCTGATCGAACAAACGGTCGAGCACCAGTTTCGATTCAATCATCTGCGGAGCAATGTATTTGCCGTTCGAAGTTTTGAACAAATCCTTGATACGTTCGCGCAAGAAGAGTTCACCGTCCTTCATATAGCCCGAATCGCCCGTATGGAACCAGCCCTCCTCGTCGATAGCAGCTTGCGTTTCCTTTTCTCTGCGGTAATAGCCCGGCGTAATGGTCTTACCTCTCAGTAGTACCTCATTGTTTTCGCCGAATTTTATTTCGATGCCATCTACCAGTCGGCCCACCGAACCCAGCGTAATGGGTTTGCCGGCCACGTCGCACGACACCGTAGCCATGCTTTCCGTCAGTCCGTAGCCACACGTCATGTTCAGGCCGGCAGCATGTACAAACTTTTCCACCTCGGGCGAGATAGCCGCACCCGCAGTCGGGAAGAAGTTGGCACGTTCCAGTCCCAGTGTCTTGCGCAGTACGCGAATAATGGTTTTATCGTAGAGTTGGTATTGCAGTTTCAGTCCGAGCGGAGCTGTTTTGCCTTTCGATTTATAGTTCACCCAGTAGCGGCTGCCCACTTCCAGCGCTTCGCGAATGAGTTTACGCTCCATGAACGAGCCATGCTCCATTTTGTCGAGCACCGCCTGATATACCTTTTCCCAGAAGCGGGGTACCGACGTCATACACGTGGGATGTACTTCCTGCATTGAACGCTGCACATCGGCCGGGCGCAGGTTAATATATTGCTGCACACCCTCGGCCATACCCAGGTAACACCAGGCACGTTCAAACACATGCGTAAAGGGCAGGAAGTTCAAAAATACATCCTCCTCGCTCAGGTTCAGCACCATGTCGTTCACGCGCAATCCCTCGCGATACTGGCTGTAGGTCAGCATCACGCCCTTGCTTTGTCCCGTAGTGCCGCTTGTGTACAGAATGTTGCACAAATCGTCGTACGAAGCCTCGGCCTGTCGGCGTTCGTATTCAGCTTCGAGGTCCGAAGTGTCGCCGGCCAGTTGTTCTTTCAGAAAGTCATCGAGATACACCGACAAGTGGTCTTTTTCGTTTTTCACCACCTTCGGGTCGAATATAATGATACGTTCCAGTGTTTGTGCCACCTGCATCACGCCGAACGCCGTGTCATACTGTTGTTGTTCGCCTACGAAGAGAAAACGGATGTCAGCATCGTTAATCATGTAGGTAATTTGCGAGCCACTGCTGGTGGCATAAAAGGGGATGGTCACCGCGCGAATGCCGTAGGCGCCGAAATCCACGAAGTGAGTTTCGGGTTTGTTTTGTGAAAAAACGGCAATGTTTTCCTGAACCTTCACGCCCAAGCGCAGCAGAGCCAGCGACGTTTGCTTCACCTTTTCGGCAAAGCTGTTCCATGAAATGGGTATCCACTGATTCTTGTCGTAGTCGCGATAGTTGAGTGCTGTACGTTCGCCATATTTCTTGGCCTGTTCAAGGACCAACTTCGATAAGTGACAGTTATTAAGCATAGAGTGGCAAGTTTTAGTTGCTTGAATGGTTAGCCATCCGTTCTGCGGGCAATGCCTGTTGGCCGGTGGCCGTGGGTGTTGAAGTAATTGTTGTTTCGCCTCGCTCTATGCCTTTGGTCAACAAGGGGCGACAGCTGAATATCAACAGTCTACTCTCAAACGGTGCCGCACGTGTCAAGCCTGCCAAGTAGCAAGACTTGCAGTTCCTGTGCGTGCCGCTTGGGCTATGCCTACGACATAGCGCAAGGCAAAGTTATTGATTTTTGTCGAATGCTACACGCAAAAAAGGATTTTTTTATAACTTCGCATAGCGAAAACGCCCTTTATGGTTTTGTTTTATTTAGGTTCATTTCTTTTTTTCAAATCACAATGACAATACTTGCATTCACCCTTATTTTGCTTTTGGCCGCCTATTGTGCCGGTCTGCTGGGTTCGCTCACCGGTTTGGGTGGCGGTGTCGTAGTCATTCCCGTGCTGACGCTGGGTTTTGGCATAGATTTTCATTATGCCATCGGGGCCGCGCTTGTAGCTTCCATAGCCACTTCGAGTGGTTCGGGCTCAGCTTATGTCAAGGAGGGCATCACAAACATTCGTTTGGGCATGTTTCTCGAAATAGCCACCACCATAGGTGCCGTTTGTGGTGCAGCGGTAGCTATTTATCTCAACAACAATGTCATTGCCGTCATTTATGGTTGCGTGTTGCTGCTCACCGCAGCCATGCAGCAGCGTCGCAAGTCCGACCACGAAGGGGTTCAGGGCAGCGAAATGGCGCGCCGGCTCAAACTGTTCGGTTCCTGGCCGCAAAAGGACGGCACGATTAAGTCCTACGAACTGCGCAACGTAGGCGGTGGTTTTGGCGTCATGTACATTGCCGGTGTGCTCAGTGGCATATTGGGCATTGGTTCGGGCGTATTGAAAGTGTTGGCCATGGATGGGCTGATGAAGGTGCCCTTCAAGGTGAGCACCACCACGTCCAACTTCATGATGGGCGTCACGGCCTGTGCCTCGGCCGTTATTTATGTGCAGCGCGGCATTATCGAACCCGGCATAGCCTGTCCGGTCATGATTGGCGTGTTGTTGGGTGCGCTCACCGGAGCGCGTCTGCTCAAGAGCATGAATGTCAGCGTGCTACGCCAAATCTTCTGTGTGGCCATCACCCTGGTAGCCTTCAACATGATTTGGCAGGGTCTTGCCGGTCAATATTAAAATCGTGGTAAGTAGATGTTGAACACTTTTCAATGCATTGTATCATGAACATTCAAATTCTCATTGCGCGAACCCTGCGCTGGGGTGTGGGCATCGCCTGCTTAATTGGTTTGGTAGGTGGCATACTTTATCTTGTTCATCACGGTTCCGAACCATTCGACCCATCTGTATATCGTAAATTCAGTTATTCCTCTCATCATGCGCCCGAACTCACCACACTCGGCGGTATATTAAGTGGTTTTTCTCGTTTCACGCCGGTTGGTTGGATTCAAACGGGTGTGTTGGTGCTCATTCTCACGCCCATTTTGCGTGTAGCGCTTTCGCTCATCGATTTTTTAAAGGAGCGCGACTGGCTTTATGCCTTTATCACGGCTGTGGTTTTGGCGGTCATCCTTATCAACTCTTTCGAGGGAATGAAGTAAAACGTATAAGGTGAGTTTGCCTGCGCTTCGGCCTATCCAAAGAAAAATCAAGCTTTTTCTTTGGTTATGCACTCAGCTTGCACTACCTTTGCATTAGCCAAGTTAGATGTAGCGGTATGGGCAAACTGAAAAACACGTATTTCAAGTCTCTGTATAAGGTTTACATTAACTGCGCTAAATCGAATCTTATTTTTAACAATCCCGATAATGAAGAATATTCTGGTTATTGGAGCTACAGGCCAAATTGGTTCTGAGCTGACAATGAAGTTGCGTGGTATTTACGGCAACGACCATGTAGTTTGCGGTTACATCCCCAGTGCTCAACCCCAAGGCGAACTGCTCGAAAGCGGTCCGAGCGAAATCTGCGACGTAACGAATGGTGAACAAATCGCCGAAGTTGTGAAGAAGCACAACATCGACGCTATCTACAACCTCGCTGCCCTGCTGAGCGTTGTAGCCGAAGGTCGTCCTCAGTTGGCATGGAAAATCGGTATCGACGGTCTTTGGAACGTACTCGAAGTGGCTCGCGAACACAACTGCTCGGTGTTCACGCCCAGTTCTATCGGTTCGTTCGGTCCCGAAACGCCTCCCAACCACGTGCCGCAGGACACCATTCAGCGTCCGCGCACCATCTACGGTGTTTCGAAGGTAACCACCGAATTGCTCTCCGACTACTATTTCCGTAAGTATGGTGTCGACACTCGTGCCGTTCGCTTCCCCGGTCTTATCTCTTACGTAACTCCTCCGGGCGGTGGCACCACCGACTATGCTTGCGACATCTATTACAGCGCTGTTCGCGGCGAAAAGTTCGTTTGCCCCATCAGCAAGGGCACTTACATGGACATGATGTACATGCCCGATGCCCTTCGTGCTGCCGTTGAACTTATGGAAGCCGACCCTGCCCGCCTCATTCACCGCAATGCGTTCAACATTGCAGCCATGAGCTTCGATCCCGAAGGTGTGCTCGCTGCCATCCGCAAGTATGTGCCCAACTTCGAAATGGAGTACAAGGTTGAGCCACTCAAGCAGGCCAATGCTGACTCTTGGCCCAACAGCCTCGACGACATCTGCGCTCGTCAGGAATGGGACTGGGCACCTCAGTACGACCTCGACGCCATGACGGTAGATATGCTCGCCAAATTGCGCGAAAAACTCCTTAAATAAGCAGTCTTTCTGTTTTTCTTGAAGCAGACACTGTGGTTTCCATGCCGCAGTGTCTGCTTTTTTTGTTTGTATGTGGCTGTTGATAATGAGTGATATTTTTCAAAGCCATGCTTGCACCGCAGTGGCGTGTGTAAGGCAAATGTTAATAGCTTTATGCTTTAAGTTGTGAAATTAAATTAAATATTAGACCCACATATTTCTTTCGTATGCAGAGTGCTTAGCCATGGGTCCGTACATCGTCAGAATTTCTTCCGAGCTTCTTGAAATTAGGTCCGAGCTAGTGCAAATTAGTTCCGACCTAGTTGAAATTAGTTCCGAGACTTTTTCAACAAGCTTGGAATAAATGATAATCAGCACTTTCAGAAATACCACTACCTTGGTTTTCGGTCCGCCTTTTTCGCCCCATATTCAGCGTTGAGGCCGGTAGTTGCGTTTTAGCTTTGTTTAGAAAGGTGTTAAATCCGTTTCGCACAGCACAAGTGTTGATAGCCGCTGCCTTTCCAGATTATTTTTTATCCCAAACAGCCACTCTCTCTTCCATACCAATGCGGTAGTCCTTCTTTTTCCGCTTAGGCTGCGTTGTATCCTCCATAATTTGCATGGAATTTCTTAAAACAATTTAAAAATACGCCTTCGCTATTGCTACTTTGCTAAATGCTTGTATATTTGCAATGTTTTCCAATGGAAAATAAAATAAACCTCGATAAACAAAGGGGGTTTGAGTAAATCTGATAAATAAAATAAACGAATATATGAAGCATTTGATTGTAGGTGGAGTAGCAGGCGGTGCCACCGCTGCCGCTCGTTTGCGCCGACTGACCGAAAACGACGAAATTATCCTGTTTGAAAAAGGAGAGTATATTTCCTATGCCAACTGTGGCCTGCCTTATTATATAGGTGGCACCATCGCCGAACGCGAAAAACTGCTGGTGCAAACCGCCGAAGGCTTTTCACGCCGATTGAATGTGGACGTTCGTACCTCGCAGGAAGTGGTAAGCATCGACCGTAAAGCCAAAACCGTTGAAGTGCGTAAAGCTGATGGTACCAGCTACACCGAAACCTACGACAAATTGCTCCTTTCGCCCGGAGCATCGCCCGTCAAGCCGCCTCTGCCCGGCATCGACAGCGAAGGCATTTTTACGTTGCGCAATGTCAACGACACCGACCGCATCAAGGCCTATCTGACGCAGCACACCGTGAAGCGTGCCCTCATTATTGGTGGTGGTTTCATCGGATTGGAAATGGCCGAAAATCTAGTTGAGGCCGGAGCCGAGGTGGGCATTGTCGAAATGGCCGACCAGGTAATGGCTCCCATCGACTATTCCATGGCCTCGCTCGTGCATGAACATTTGTTGCAAAAGCACGTGCGCCTCTATCTGAAACAAGCCGTTTCCGCTTTCCAGCCCACCCCCACGGGCATTCAGGTGCAGTTCGCTTCGGGCAAAAGCGTTGAGGCCGACCTCGTTATTCTCAGCATCGGCGTACGTGCCAACACCCGTCTGGCCGAAGAGGCAGGACTTGAATTGGGCGAGATGCGCGGAATCAAGGTCAACGAATACCTGCAAACCTCCGATCCCGTACTTGCAGGACCATGGCTTTTCTTCGCTGTACTTTCTTCCCTCAATAGCTGCATTTGGTTCTATGATCAGATCTTTATTAGTCTTCATTCTGTTCTTCCTCTTTTCTCATGATTTCTGTCAGTTTTTTCTCTGCCTGACTTCCGGCAGCAATGAGACAATACAAAACTGTAAATATTGCCGCTGCTCCCAGAAGAGCAACAAAAATAATGATATTTCTCATGGTTTCTCCCATCTAAAAAAGCGTCCACAGATTCCTTTCGGTTTCCATGAACGCTCATTCTTATTTAATTAGTGTTTCTTTTTTCTCATAAATGCAAGGGCTCCTGTACCAGTCGCACCAATGCCGAGAAGCATAAACCACAGCCACAGATTGGTGTTATCCCCAGTCTTTGGTGAATCACTGACAGGTTTTCCACCTTCCGGTGTCTTTTCTGCCGGTTTTTCCTCATCCACCATGGTTACATGCTGTACTACACTGGTATCCTTTACTTCGAATTCCACATCTTTTGCAACCAGATAGCCATCCGGTGCTGTTTCTTCACGGAGAGTGTATTTTCCGATCGGAAGCATTTCGATGTAATGTGCTTTCTCTGTACTGGTCCAGCTTTCCACAACTTTTCCATCCTGATCAAGGATTGTGAGTTTCGCTCCCGGAAGTTCTTTTCCGGCGATATCCTGTTTGGAGATTTCTACCTTCGTCACATCATCCTTCATCTCAACTTTCTGCACATCGGCAGTATCTTTGATCGTGAACTTCACGCTTTCAGCTGTCACATAACCATCGGCCGGTTTTGTTTCAACCAGTGTGTATTCTTTTCCGACAGTCAGCTCACGGATCACATGTGCTTCTTTACCGGAAGTCCATTCATCCACGATATTTCCATCAGCATCTACCACTTTCAGCTTACATCCTGGAAGTTCTTTTCCGGTTGTCAGACTGGATTTGGTAAATTCTACAATGGTTGGCTGATTCTCAAAGGTAAAATCATAGGTTACAGTCGGCTGCTCCTCACCTGCATACTCAAAGGTAAATTCCTTTTCTTCATCGTTGGTTACAAATCCGTCCGGTGCATAGAGCTCTTTTACATAGTAAGTTGCTCCTATTGGAAGATCTGCAACAAATGTGATCTTTCCTTCTTCATCTGTAGATTTCAGCTCAATGATCTCATCGGCTTCGATCAGGACTTTACCAGTTGTCTCAGACTTAATGTCTTCTTTGGCAAATAATCCAAAGATAGCGCCTTCCAGTGTACGGTCAGAATCTTTTTCTTTCTTAAGTACACTGACTTCTACTCTCTGACGGTTGTTCTGCCAGTCTTTGTCATAGACTACAACCGGTGTATTCTGATCCACGTAAGTCAGATCTACATGACGGATCTCACCATCCAGCACATGACCGTAAGCAGTTCCTGTTTCCTTCACGTAGTATTTCCCAAGTGGAAGATTTTCCAGTTTTGCAATACCGGTTTCATCTGTCTTGATCGTTGCAATCAGTTCATCCTTTTTATAGTAATCGTCACTGACGCCATCGGCAGCCTTAATGTCTTCCTCAGCATAGACTTCAAACGTAACATCTGTCAGCTTTCCGGTTACATAGTTGAAAATGTGTTCCACCACACCTTTGACCTTATCGGCCAGTGTAACAGAATCCAGGAATTCTCCCTTTTTGTTGATGATGAGTTCACCAACCGGTACCTCGTCCTTCATTTCCACTTTCTGAACCTCTCCGGTATCTTTGACTGTGAATGTCACATCATTGGCTACCAGATAGCCATGTGGTGCAAATTCTTCATGGAGGGTATAAGTCTCACCCACTTTCAGATATTTGATCACATGCGGTGCATCTTTGGAAGATGTCCAGCTATCTACTACATTTCCATCTTTATCCGTTACTTTCAGATAAGCTCCATCCAGTTCTACACCGGTTGTTGCATCTGATTTTGTGATCTCAACAGTTGTCGGCTGGTTCTTCTTTACGGATTTTAATGTTACTGTCTGTACATCCTGCCCCTGATAAGAAGCATCAAATCTCAGTACTTCATCCGAAGATACGAATCCATCTGGTGCTTTCAGTTCTTTTACATAATAGCTTCCAAGTGGAAGATCCAGTGTACATGCTGCCTGACCTTTTTCATCAGAAGTCATTTCCTGTAAAAGAGTATCTGCTTTGACGATCACTTTTCCATCTTTCGTCTGAATGTCTTTTGCATTGTAAATACCGAACACTGCTCCGGCTACTGTATTGCCTGTCTCAGCATCCTGTTTTTCGACAGTAATCGACACTTTCTGTCGTTCATCTGTGACAGAGATTTCTTTCTCGATCACTGCAGTATCCTGATCCGCATAAGCAAATTCGACATTTTCCGGCACGGTATTTAACACATAAGTGTCCGGTGCATTCTTCTCTTTAACATAGTACCTGCCAAGTGGAAGATTCTTTACGGTTGCATAACCATCTGCATCCGTTGTGACGGTTGCTACCAGTGCATCCTTTGCAAAATACAGAGTTCTCTGTCCATCTGCATCTACCTGATGATCGGCAGTATAAATATCCTCTGCCGCATAGACTTCAAATTCAGCACCTGCAAGTCCAGCCATTTCATACTGGAAGTCCTTATCAAATCCCTTTAACACTTCACCCTGTTTATAGATCTTTAACTGACCTTTGACCGGGGCATTGGTATATTCCACATCAATGACTGCATCTCCTGTGACAGGATCGGTCAGATAAGCAGTATCTGTATCAACTGCAACTGTCACATAGTTTTTGGATATTGTGTACCCATCGGGTGCCGTCACTTCCTCAATCCTGTAGTTACCAGGTTTCAGATTCTTTGGCAGTACCAGGTATCCTTCCTCATTTGTGAAATAAGATTTGTGTACCGTTGGCTTCGGATAGGATGTTGTCTGTTCCACATATTTCTGATTATCCAGGTCATATACCTTGAATTCAGTATTCGCCAGGAGTACAGATTTCTGTGTTTCTGCATCCTTTTTGATGATCTTTAATTTTGCTTTGAATTCTTTATCCAGAAGCACTCGCCATGTCTGCGGTGTATCCGGATGATTCTCTGTGATCTTCACTACAAAATCATCAACCGGTGCATAGTTGTGTTTGCTTGTGGTTTCTCTTACCACATAAGTTCCATATGGAAGCGGAATCGATCTTGCATATCCTTTTTCATCGGTAAACATTTCTGTCTGGCCATCTGCAGTCAGTACAACTGGTCTGGCTGAGTCAAAATCATAACTTCCATCTGCTTTTACTTTCAGATCACTGACAAGCCATGCTGAAAAACCAACTCCCTGCAGAAGATCTGCATCGGTCTTTCCGTTGTTTGCTACCTTGATGATCTGAAATGGCTGTTTGATGACAGTTTCTTTACATACAGAAGTTCTTTCTACTGTCGGAACAGTAGCACCTTCGTAAGTACAGTCCACATCATGTTCTGTCGGATCCAGTACGTATCCCACCGGAGCACTAAGCTCTTTCAGATAATACTTTCCAAGATAGAGATCCGATACAGAAGCTTCGCCATTCTTATCCGTTGTCAGGGATGTGATCAGGCTGTCTTTCTTATGGATCGTTCCGGTTCTTCCATCCGGATGAACAATATCTTCCCTTGCATAAAGGCCATATACTGCACCTTCCAGCGTTGCATCACCCTGTGCTGCATTCCCTGTCTCAGCATCCTGTTTTGCAATGTTGATCTTTGCATTTACACGTTTGTCTGTTACATTTTTGGTCGTTGTCTTTCCGATAGCAAGAGTCACATTATAAGACTTTGTATCGATCTGATACCCTGTTGGAACAGAGATTTCTTTCAGATAAACAACTTCCTGTGTTTTCTCCATTGTGAGCTGTGAAGCACCATTCTGATCAGTTGCAGGCATCTCTGCAATCAGCTTTGTACATGCAGCATCGGAATAGATCCCGTACACTGCACCAGCCAGTGCATTTCCTGTATCCTGGTCTTTCTTTACAATGGATACTTTGCATTCTTTTGTCCAGGTTACTTTAAAATCCACATATTTCTCATTTCCGACACCTTCACCGAAAACAAGAGCCAGATCCTGTGTTCCGGATCCTGTTACAATCTTGTAAGCAGAGTATTCTTTATCAATGCTTCCCTTCATCCGAGAAGAAAATGTAGCACTGACGCTCTCTGCCTGATCAAGTGGTGCTGTCAGATAAAACTGTGTACCTCCACTGATTTCTACACTTGCTCCTGCAGCACTGGTTTTACCGTTTGTCACATTTACAAGCTTTACACCACTTGGCAGCTTAAATGTAATCGTCTGCAATTTATCTGCTTTGAATGTGATTACACTTGTTCGCTGGCTGTTTCCTTCCACATAAGCCTTTACATTAGATTCGGAAAAGCTCATATCTACAGACGGAATGTCCGGCATATTTACACAATAATTGTAAAGCTCCATTGCCAGGTTCTTTCCTGTTGCATTAGTTCCGGATGCCCAGTCACTGGATCCATTTGCATAAGCTGCTGCAAGATGGGTAATGATGAATCTCTTTCCTGCCGGAAAATCCGGATGTTTCTCATCGAAGAAACCATTCTCATCACTTGCTTTTGTTCCGTAATAGCAGACCTTTGCAAGTGTCTTTCCATCGGCAAGTTTCTGGATCGTATAAGTTCCATTTCCCGGTCCTTTTTTCGATGGTTCAACACAGTATGCTGTCGCATTGATGCTTCCCCATTTCACATAATATGGACAAGTCAGATAAGAACCTAATCCATAGTCTGCGTAATAGTACCAGGAGCCGGCTGTAACTGTGACTGATTTTGTTCCTGTTTCACCGGAAGCAAGCATCATTGGCATATCAAAAGTAATACTTTCGCCTGCTTCAAGATCTGCAAGAGCAACTTCCTGGTCAACAGCTTCCTGCATAACCTCTGAGAGTGTGATCCCTGTTTCCGGATCAACGGTCTCCTGATCCTCCGTTGCTTCGATTTCTGCATCAAATTCTTTTTCTGTCAGTTCTGTTTTGCTCTCCGTGTCAGCAGCATCAGTTTCCTCTGTAGACGAGTCAGCCTCAGAATCCTCTGTTTCTGTCTTATCGGAAGAACCAGCATCCTGATCAGAAGAACTTTCTGACTGCGAATCTTTCTGTTGATCCGCTTCTTTTACCACGATCTTTCGATTGATCTGGTAGGTTGGGTGATCCGTTGTCTGTGGTTCTACATAATAGACTGCCTTATAGGAATTGGCATAATCGGTAGAAAAATCATTCCCGTCCGTATCTTTTGCTTCCTGAAATGTAACTTTTACTTTGCTGTCATCCTGGATCGTAAGACCGGTATAATCACTCTTTACATCGAAATTGTCTCCAACCTTGATCTCATAATCCTTTGCAGTTACCACTTCATCTTCATCCAACTGATCCTTGATCTCCTCATAATACGGAATCTTTTTTACAGATCCGGCATCATCAGAAGCATAGGCAACAGCGGGAGAGAGTACCGTTGATAGAACCGTTACTGCAGTCAGTAAACCGGACATCACCCTGCGTGCTTTCTTTTTCACGTTCATTCTCTTAAATCCTTCCTTTCTGATTCTTTTGTGTATGGTTATCTGTTAGTTTCTGCATATTATCTTTTATACGAAGATGATCGCCTCCTTTCCTGAAATTTGCGCTATTTGGGACAGTCAGCACAAGCTGAGATAACAGCACAAATATATGGCGGTACCTGTTTGTCACAAATACCGCCACATGATTTCTACTGTCATCCTCTTTTCAGATTCAGACATTTTATTTTGATTTAAGATTTAAGCGTTTTCCTGTTTTCTTTCCCGGATCCGTTCCTATATCAGTTTCCATCTCTGATACGTTTTCTTCTGGCAGACACGCAGCTTTTCGCTCTATGCATGTTCAAACCGAATATCACTCCGGGCAGGCTATTCATTTTTCAAGGTACATGAAGGTGTTCTATGCAAACCCTTCATATAACGAAACGCTCAGAGCCTGTTTTACAGTGGTCTAATTCAATTTTTTTAAAATTCTTCGTTTTCAGCCTTTTTTTTCATCGTTTTTAATGCCCTGTTCAGGAGGTCATTTACACTCTGCTGTTTGATTCCCAGATAATCTGCGACATCCTGCTGACGCATTTCTTCGAAATAAACCAGATTGAGTACCATCTTTTGCCTCTCTGTCAATTCCTTGATCAGCGCATGCAGAATTTCTCTGTCGATAACATCGTCAACAAAATCTTTTGAAGATCCTCTCATAATCTCCGCATCATCTGTAACATCGCTGTTAGAAAATACACCATGATTGGTGCTGATTTTGCTCTGGCTGTATGCCATACGGTCTTCAGCCTCCATCAGCAGACGGATATACCAGTTTTCATTATCAAAGAACTCTTTATTGAATTCCTTGTTATCGCCAGTTACACTCACATATTCATAGTCATCACAACTATGAAGCGGAAATACGGTTGATTGATTTCCCGCTGTATAAAGCACATATCCGTGATCATAAACAGAGATCGTTGTATCTGCATTGATCATTTCTTTTACTACAACTTTGTGTTCTTTCAAGGATTTCACGCTTGGGATTCTTTTCTCCATATCAGCAACCTTCACGATTTTCTTCAGTTCTTTTAATGTCAACATAATGACCACCTTTCTGCCTTTCGGCTCCGGGTGGTCCATTCCATCTTTTATAAAATTCCTGCACAGACATAAAGAACTGCAGCACAAGAGGTCACGAACTCACCCGTTTTTTTTGAACGGGAGTCCGCGACTCCTTGATAACGCATAATCTGCTTACATAATTAGTATGTTAGATTACTGCTCATTTTGGGATTTGCACTGAATGCACTCTGATTTATTCTCTGTTTGCTGTTTGCGAAACATGGAATAATCGCCCATAGCATCGTAAGGACAACGCCTTACAAATTCCTGGTATTCGATTTCAGTCATCTTTGCTTCCTCCTTTGTGTCATATTATCAAAATCTCTATTTACAATTATTTTTGCAAAAAAGAATTCAACCTCTATATAACGAAACGCTCAGAGCCTGTTTTACAGTGGG
>OHBJ01001783.1_pt1 | contig 14789 bp, 10 predicted proteins | sample 1577241 | NCBI WGS metagenome assembly OHBJ01 (sample SAMEA3541594, study PRJEB24748) | human gut metagenome | biome: human gut; feature: human-associated habitat; material: faeces | place: China | collected 2012
CCGCCCGCCATCGAGCAGAGTTTTACACCTAATTGGGGATAAAACAGCTTATGGCAGGTGGAGGTGTCGTTCTGATCGGTACACAGCTTGTACCATTACTGGCGAACCTTTTTTAGCCGGGAAAGTAAGAAGGGAGAACACGCATGGATAAGATTTTTGAAGCAATAGAAGAATGGATGCGGAACCTTCTTACAGGCATGGTTAGCTCAAACCTGACAAACATGTTTACTGACGTAAATGAAAAAACAGGAGACATTGCAAGTCAGGTTGGGCAAACGCCCCAGGGATGGAGCGGCAGTATCTTCAGTCTGATTCAGAATCTGTCAGACTCCGTGATTGTGCCGATTGCCGGAATGATCATAACCTTTGTGCTGTGCTATGAGTTGATTTCTATGCTCACAGAAAAGAACAACATGCATGACATTGATACATGGATGTTCTTTAAATATTTTTTCAAAATGTGGGTGGCGGTCTGGTTTGTAAGCAATGCGTTTACGATTACCATGGCGATTTTTGATGTGGGTCAGAATGTGGTAAACCGGGCAGCAGGAGTGATCAATCAGCAGACAGCAATCAACATTGATTCGGTAGTTACTTCAATGGAAACTGCGATGGAGTCAATGGAGGTAGGAGAGCTGATCATATTGGCATTAGAAACTCTTTTGGCGAGTCTGTGCCTGAAGGTTATATCCATATTTATAACGGTCATTCTATATGGTCGTATGATAGAAATTTATCTGTATTCGTCAATCGGAGCAATTCCATTTGCAACCATGAGCAATCGGGAATGGGGGCAGATTGGCAGTAACTATTTAAGAGGACTTTTTGCACTGGCATTCCAGGGATTTTTCATTATGGTATGCGTGGGTATTTATTCGGTTCTGGTTGCAAATATACAGGTGTCAGATAACGTGCATACAGCACTGCTCAGTGTAATGGCTTATACAGTGATACTGTGTTTCAGTCTTATGAAGACAGCTAATTTCTCAAAGAGCATATTTAATGCACACTAAACGAAGGAGGAGAAGGTATTGGAAAAATATCAGATTATTTATGCAGATCCGCCATGGCAATATCGAAATGCTAAAGGAACGGGCGTTGCCGAAAATCATTATAAGACAATGTCAGTGGAGGAGATTTGCAGCTTGCCGGTTAAGGAATGGACTGACAAAAATGCTGTGTTGTTTTTATGGGTTACATGCCCACAGTTACCCGAAGCTTTTAAGGTAATGAAAGCGTGGGGATTTGAATATAAAACAGTTGGATTTGTCTGGTTAAAGCCGAAAAGAACCGGAGAGGGATATGTATTGGGAATGGGATATTGGACACGTTCCAATGTAGAAATATGTTTGATAGCTACAAAAGGGAAACCCAGGCGAAAGTCAAAAACAGTTTCACAGCTTATTTTTTCTCCACGGGAAAAACACAGCAAGAAACCAGATATAACAAGAGATCTGATTATGGAACTTATGGGAGATTTACCAAGGCTGGAAATGTTTGCGAGGGAGAGTATACCTGGATGGGATGTCTGGGGGAATGAAGTAAATAGTACAGTAGATATTTTAAATCGTGAAGATGGGAGATGATGGAGGATGGCTTTTGTATCTGTACCCAAAGATCTGACAAAGGTAAAAAATAAGATTATTTTGAACCTTACGAAACGTCAGCTTATCTGCCTTGGCATTGCAGGAGCAGTTGGGCTTCCGTTTTATTTCCTTACAAGAGGAATGATTGGTTCAAGTAATGCGGCAACCGGAATGTGTCTGTTGATGCTTCCGGCTTTTTTATTTGCCATGTATGAAAAGGATGGACTTCCACTGGAAATAGTTCTGAAAAATATGATTACAGTAAAATTCATCCGTCCGCCAGTACGGAAGTATGAGGTTGAAAATTTGTATGAGAAAAAGAAAATTGTGACAAAAGCGAAAGGAGGCACTGCTCATGGAAAAAAGAAGAAACGATAAATGGCAGTCTCAGCATACTGAGGATTCCGTTTATCAGGAGGACTGGTGGCTGGATGAAGAAGATTCAGAAGAACTGCCAGTGTTTGATCCGGATGAAGCAGAAGATTATGCCAAGCACAGACAGCGTTTAACTGGAGAACCTGTGGTTACAGGGTATGAGGCTCTGGAAAGACGCAGAGGTGTTCGCAGACCAAGGCGTAAACTTACCAGACGTGAGAAACGTGCTTTGAAAAAAGCACAAAAATATGAGGAAAAACTGCATAAAACACAGGAAAAGGAAGACAAAAAGAGGGCGAAACAGGAGGAAAAACAAAAAGCCCGTGAAGAAAAAGCAGAAGAAAAACGCGTGAAAAAAGAGAAAAAGGGAAAACAGAAATCTCAGTCATCAATCTCTGCAAAAGGAAAGTCAAAAGTAAAAAGCAGTTCTGTAAAAAAAGCAGGCAGCAAGGGTAACACGGCATCGAAAAAAGAGAAGAAGATTACCGCACAGCAGTCTATTCCATACAGAGAAATGGGAAAAGATGGAATCTGTCGTGTCGAGGATGGCTATTATTCCAAAACAATCCGCTTTTATGATATTAACTATCAGTTAGCTCAGAACGAAGATAAAAATACGATTTTTGAAAACTGGTGTGATTTTCTAAACTATTTTGACAGCACAATTCATTTCCAGTTGTCCTTTATCAATCATCACAGCAATATGACAGAGTATGAGGACGTGATTCGGATTAAGAAACAGAATGACAGTTTTGACGATCTGCGTACAGAATTTGCACAGATGCTCAGAAACCAGCTTGCAAAGGGAAATAACGGACTTGTCAGAACAAAGTACCTTACATTTGGGATTGAAGCAGATAATATTCGGGAAGCAAAACCAAAGCTGGAACGTATTGAAACGGATATTCTGAATAATTTCAAAATACTGGGTGTATCGGCATATCCGTTGAATGGTGTGGAGCGTTTACAGATTATGTATGAAACATTCAACCAGGACAGTAAGGTGCCGTTTCAGTTCAGTTATGATGATGTACTGCGTACCGGATTGAATACAAAGGACTATATTGCTCCATCCAGTTTCCTGTTTAAGAACGGAAAAGATTTTCAGATGGGAGATACGATGGGTGCAGTTTCCTACTTGCAGATTCTGGCACCGGAGTTGACGGACAAAATGCTTGCAGAGTTTTTGGAAATGGACTGTAATCTGCTTGTCAATCTGCATATCCAGTCCATTGACCAGATGAAAGCAATCAAACTGGTAAAGGCAAAGGTTACAGATATTAACCGCATGAAAATCGAGGAACAGAAGAAGGCGGTTCGCTCCGGATATGATATGGACATCATTCCTTCTGATCTGAATACATACGGAGGGGAAGCAAAACGACTTCTGGAAGATTTGCAGTCCAGAAATGAGCGAATGTTTCTTGTAACAGTGGTATTTTTAAATACTGCGAAAGATAAGCAGGAACTTGAAAATGTTGTGTTTCAGACAGCAGGTATTGCACAGAAATATAATTGTGCATTGAAAAGACTGGATTATCAGCAGGAACCGGGACTTATGAGCTGTCTTCCGCTTGGTAAAAACTGGATTCCGATCAAGCGTGCATTGACAACGACTTCAACAGCTATTTTTGTTCCATTTACAACGCAGGAATTATTTATGGCAGGGGAATCTATTTATTATGGTTTGAATGCATTATCCAATAATTTGATTATGGCTGACCGTAAAAAGCTGAAGAATCCGAATGGACTGATTGTTGGTACACCGGGTGCTGGTAAATCATTTGCGGCAAAGCGTGAGATTACGAATGTTTTTATCGTTACGAAAGATGACATTATTATCTGTGATCCGGAGGGCGAGTATTTTCCATTAGTCCGGGCATTTAAGGGGCAGGTCATCCGTATCTCCCCAAACAGTCATGATTATATTAATCCGATGGATATTAATCTAAACTATGCTGATGACGATGATCCGCTTTCACTGAAATCAGATTTTATCCTTTCCCTCTGCGAGCTTATTGTAGGTGGAAAGAATGGACTGGAACCAGTAGAAAAGACAATTATTGACCGTTGTGTACGAATGGTGTATCAGGATTATCTTGAAGACCCGGTGCCAGAGAAAATGCCAATTCTGGAAGATTTATACAATCTGCTTCGGAAACAGGAAGAAGCAGAAGCACAGAGACTGGCAACTGCATTGGAAATTTATGTTAATGGTTCTTTAAAGGTATTCAACCACCGTACTAATGTAGAACTGAACAACCGTCTGGTATGTTTTGATATTAAAGACTTAGGAAAACAGCTTAAAAAGCTGGGAATGCTGATTGTTCAGGATCAGGTGTGGAACAGGGTTACGATTAACCGTTCCGTCCATAAATCAACCAGGTACTATATTGATGAGTTCCATTTGCTTTTGAAGGAGGAACAGACAGCAGCATACAGCGTAGAGATCTGGAAGCGATTCCGTAAATGGGGTGGTATTCCGACTGGTATCACACAGAACGTAAAAGATCTGCTTGCTTCAAGAGAAATCGAGAACATTTTTGAAAATTCGGATTTTATTCTGATGTTGAATCAGGCTTCTGGAGACAGGCAGATCTTGGCAAAGCAGCTTAATATTTCGCCACATCAGTTGTCTTATGTGACCAATAGTGGGGCAGGAGAAGGTCTTATTTTTTACGGAAATACGATTATTCCGTTTAAAGACAGATTTGATAATTCTCTTATGCTTTATGCATTAATGTCATCGAAACCGGAAGATGTGGAGAAACGTGAAAAACTTGGTATTAAGGGCAGAGATGACGTTTAAAGAGGAGGCAGGACAAAATGAGAAAATGGCTTGCGGGACTGCTTTTTATCGTATCAGTGGTACTGCTCACTATCAGCATTTATTTCCTGATGGGTATGTTTTTGCAGGAGAGACAGGATAATCAGTTACAGCATCAATTGCAGGAAGTGTTGCAGGAAAAATCAGATGAGACAGGAGAAGATTCTTCTGGTGATTCACTGACACAAATAGATGCAGGAATCCTGGCTTTACATGAAGAAAATCCAGACTGTATCGGCTGGATTACAATTGAAGGAACCAGAATAGATTATCCGGTTATGCACCGTCCGGGAGATAAAAATTATTATCTGCACCGGGATTTTAACGGGGAATATTCTGCCAATGGTTGTCTGTATCTTGCGGAAGAATGTGTGCCGGGAGATTCAGACAATCTGATTATCTATGGTCATCATATGAACAGTGGAAAGATGTTTGCTGATCTTGAAAAATATAAAGATGAGGATTTTTATAAGGAACATCCGATGATTCAGTTCCGTACCATCTGGGGAAATGAAGAATATGAGATACTGGCAGGATTTACCACACCTGTTTATACAGGAAATGATTTCAATTATTACAGTTTTATAAAGGCACAGAAAGGGGAAGATTATGAGTACTTTATTAGAGAAATTAAGCGAAAAGGAATCTATGAAACCAAAGTTACAGCCTTCTATGGAGAAAAACTGCTCACATTGTCCACATGTGAGTACTCACAGAAAAATGGGCGTATGGTCGTGGTTGCAAAAAAAGTGGAAAGAACTGGGGGATAATGACATGACAGATAAAGAAATTGAGAAGGAATTTGGCTACGAAGATATGGAAGAAGACTGGGATGACGATTTAAGTGAAGTGATCGACATCGAGGAAGAAAATGACTACTATGAGGACGATGACCTTGACTATGGCGAATGTGACTATGAAGATGAGCTGAATGTTCAGGAGACAGAGCTTCCCAAGGGAAAAAAGAAATATGACAGCATCCTGGACTGGGACAGAGAAGATTATTGGGCATATGGCTGTTCGGCTAAAAAATTACTGGAAATGCAGTTTGCTGATATGATGAGCATTGCCGGATTACTGGAAGTCGTCGATTCACTGATTCTGATCGGAGAGACACAGCAGCACGAATTACAGGGCAATGTTTCAGACATCTCTACGAAACTGAAAAACAGAGCGATTTCCATTGTAGACAGATGGGAGAATTTCTTAGACAAAGACTATGAGATCAGGAGATGAGAACCATGCAGGAGCATGAATACAAAGCAAGGGATAAAACCGTTCAGAAGATGAGCCGTGATGGACTGCGGGAAGAAAACCTTCGGAGTAAGACGGAAAAAAGAATCACCGGACGTGAGGCAGATGAAAGAAAGGTAGCTGGTCACAGAGAACAGGAACTTGATTTCGGAAAAGCAAGAAAAGCTCATATTTCCGATGAAAAAATTGACGAAATCACGGAAGGAAAACAACGATTGCGATCCAGACGTGATTTCCTGGAACAGGAAGACATTTCTGAATCGGAAGAAATGGAAACATCAGAAATAAGTGATTTAAGAGCAGGCGAGGAGAAATCTTCGCCTGTTTCACGTTCCAGACTTCGTAAGGACAGTATTCGTGGGCATCCAGGACGTGAAGCAGAGCCTGAGATACCAGAACTGGACAGGCAAAGCCGGAAGAAAAAAATGGTTACAGCGTATGCGTCAAAAGAGCAGAAACGCTACCATGAAAAATCAGAAATTGATGAAAAATCAATGGAAGACTTTCGGGAGGAAATTAAGAATAAGACCAAGAGAGAGCAGATTTTAAAAGAGCAGAAGCAGTCAAAATCCCGTCTTATTTTTGATGATGAAGGAAAAGACAGGATTCTCGGAAGTGGTATGGTAAAACGAAGTGCCGTGGCTGTTGAAAATGTAATATCCGCTTATGGGCAGAGAAGGGCCAGAGAGGATACGGATGATAATGCTGCTCTGGATGCGGCTGACCAGGCTGAGCTTATGGGGGAATCACTTGCGAGAAAATCCATCTATGTCCGACAGCGTTTGAAGGAAAGCCGACAGAGAAATAACCGATTAAGGGAAAGTGTTCTGGAGGAAACAGAAAAATCCCGTCTGCAATTTGGCAGTGATTCGTCCAATGAAGCGAAAAAGGCAATCCAAAAAGAAGCAGAACAGAAAAAACAGTCTGCATTAAAGAAACTTTTACAGAAAAAACGTTATCAGAAGCAGTATCATGCAGCAAAACAGGGAAAAGCAGTGAAAGATGCGGCAGTTGTAAATGCACAGAGATTTACAGAAAAAGCGAAGGCGGCAGTCAAAGAACTGGTTGCACAGAATCGAAATATTCTATTATCTATTGGCATTATGGTTTTGCTGTTTGCATTAATGGCAACGAGTCTGTCAAGCTGTGCAGCATTATTTCAGGGAAGCACAAATGCCATAGTTTCCACCAGTTATTCCAGTGAAGATGAGGATATTTATGCGGCTGAAAATGCGTATGTAGCATTGGAAAATGCACTGAATGAGCAGATTAATCAGATGAAGGAAACACATTCTGATTATGATGAATTTCAGTTCCAGATTGATGAAATCGGACACAATCCATATCAGCTTATTTCTTATCTGACTGTTAAATATGGTGGTTTTACATATGCAGAGGTGGCAGATGAAATCAAAGAGATTTTTAAAGAACAGTATGGCTTATATACAGATTCAACAAGAGAGACTGTGACAGAAAAGAAGAAGGTAAAGGTTGGAGAATCACTGGGACAGGTTGTGACCAGTGGGTATTGCAACTGCCCGATCTGTTGTGGTCAGTGGAGTGGCGGACCTACTGCCAGTGGAGCGTATCCACAGGCAAATCATACGATTGCGGTAGATGCATCGAATCCTTTTGTACCGATGGGAACGCATGTCATTATGAATGGAGTGGAATATGTTGTAGAAGATACAGGAGCATTTGCGAGATATGGTGTACAGTTTGATGTTTACTATGGTGACCACGCTTCTGCATCTGCACATGGACACCAGACCTGGGAAGCCTACATAGCAGACAGTAATGGAAGTCAGGAAGTGGAAGTGACAACGACAAGAGAAGTAAACCGACTGGATGTGACACTTACCAATCATAATCTGGATACAGTCCTGAGAAATCGTATGACGGATAAGGAGCAGGAAAGGTATGACGCTTATAACAAGTATTCTGGAAATCGTGATTACTTATTTGACTTGAACAGTATTCCGACAGGTGGTGCAGGATTCGGTTATGATATTCCGGCAGAAGCTCTTTCTGATCCACAGTTTGCAAAAATGATCAGAGAGGCAGAAAAATACCTGGGCTATCCTTATGTATGGGGTGGTGCATCTCCATCTACCAGTTTTGACTGCTCAGGTTTTGTGTGCTGGGTAATCAATAACTGTGGTAATGGCTGGAATGTAGGAAGAACTACCGCAGACGGATTACGCTCTTATTGTTCCTATGTATCTCCATCAGATGCGAAACCGGGAGATCTGATCTTTTTCCAGGGAACGTATGACACGCCTGGGGCAAGCCATGTAGGAATTTATGTGGGTAATAACATGATGATTCATTGTGGTAATCCGATTCAGTATACAAGTATTGCAAGCTCTTATTGGCAGCAACATTTTATGGCATTTGGCAGGATTCACTAGAAGGGAGTGATCGAATGTGAATATGCGACTGAAAAAAGTTCTGGATGATATTCAGAAAACGGAAGATAAGATTCTGGAATTACAGGAATATGTAAAGAAATTGAAGATTCAGAAAAAGCAGATGGAAGATGCAGAGATTATCAAAGCAATCCGTTCTATGAAAATGGGTAGTCATGAAATGCTGACATTTTTGGATGGGATTCAGAAAGGAACCGTTACGATGCAGTTTGATGAGGAAGGCAATCTTTCCATGGACAATCAGGAAACAGGAACAGTAAAAGAAAAAAGTTTAGAGGACGAAAAGATGTTCTCCGAATCGGAAGCAGAAAGAGAGGTTTTGGAAGATGAAGAATAAAGTATTGAAGAAAATTTTAATGGCGATGTTGACGGCAACTATGCTGATCGGTTCGGTAAGTGCGACAGCTTTTGCACAGGCAAATGAAAATGCAGAACAGCCGGAAACCACTCAGGTGGTGGAAGAACAGCCGGCAGAACAGCCTGCCACAGAAGAAACCCCATTTTCGACACCTGGAAATGGGCAGCTTGTAGATGATAAGGGAAATGACAGCTCAAAGCAGTTCCTGACGGTACAGACGAAAAACGGGAATACCTTTTACATGGTCATTGATCGTGCGGGCAGTTCAGAAAATGTATATATGATGTCACTGGTGGATGAAAATGATCTTGCAGAATTTTTGGATGAAACGAAAGAAACAGAAAAGAAAGAAGAACCTGCGGTTGTGCTTCCAGAGACGACTACGACACCGGAGCCAGAAGCAACAACTCAGCCGGAGACTGAAAAAAAGCAGGAATCTATTGGTAATAAAGGATGGCTGTGTGCAGCACTTGGCGGCGGAGCAGTACTGGTTTTGGGTGGTATTGTTGTAGTTGTCATCAGCAAACTAAAAAAGAAAAAGGAAGAGGGCATCGTAGAAGAAGGTCTGGAGTTTGCAGACGATACACCATACATCAATGAAGATGAAGAAAAAGCAGCAGAACAGAAATAAAAGGAATGGGAAAAGGACAGTCATAGGTTGGCTGTCCTTTTGCAAAGGAAGAACAGGAGGAAATTATGGCGAAATTTTTAGTGATTGCAGAGAAACCAAGTGTGGCACATAGCCTTGCAAAGAATTTATCGGCGTACCAGAGAGAGGACGGGTATCTGGAAGGTAACAGTTGCATTGTCAGTTGGTGTCTCGGACACCTGGCAGAATATGCTCCGCCGGAAAAATATGATGAAAAATATACAAAATGGAAATTTGATGATCTGCCGATTATTCCAGATATATGGCAGGTGCAGGTGTCTGAAGACAAGAAAAAACAGTTTGAAATATTATGCAGATTAATGAACCGGGAAGATGTGGCGTATTTGGTAAATGGGTGTGACGCAGGACGTGAAGGTGAGCTGATCTTTAAGCGGGTGTATGATCTTGCCAGATGCCAGAAACCTGTGAAGCGACTCTGGATCAGCTCAATGGAGGATGAAGCAATTCAAAATGGATTCCGTTGTCTGAAAGATGGAAGTGACTATATAGGACTTTGCAATGCTGCGGTATGCAGAGCACAGGCAGACTGGTTAATTGGCATGAATGCAACCAGAGCATATACAACCAGATATTTTAAACGTCTGGTTGTAGGCCGGGTGCAGACACCGACACTTGCCATGCTGACAGAAAGAAAGGAAAAAGTAGAGAATTTCCAGAAAGAAGCCTATTATAAAGTTTCTTTATCAGATGGGAAAATGACAGTTACTTCGGAGAATATCCTTTCAGAAAAGGAAGCAGCAGATTTGCAGAAACTTTGTAATGGAGCGGATGCGATTGTAACGAAAGTAAAAAAAGAGCAGAAGAAAATCTCTCCGCCTAAGTTATATGATCTGACCAGCTTACAAAGAGAAGCAAACCGTTTTTTCGGATACACAGCGAAGAAAACACTGGATATGTTGCAGGAATTGTATGAAGAAAAAATGGTAACGTATCCGAGAACAGACAGTCAGTATGTTACCGAGGATATGAAAGAAACGGTAGAAATGCTTATGAATGGGATGATAGAGTTTCTTCCATTTTTAAAATCAGGACAGATTGGTGGCAATCCGGAGCGAGTGATTAACAATGCAAAGGTATCAGATCATCATGCGATTCTGCCAACAAAAGAGGCATTGGAAAATGGCATGGAGGGACTGTCAGATGGAAAGAAGAATTTGATGTTGTTAATTGGACAGCAGCTTGTACAGGCAACGGGAGAAGATTATCGTTGTGAACAGACGGAAATTACTGTTCAGTGTAAAGAACATGAATTTACTGCAAAGGGAAAACGACCTGTGCAGATGGGATTTAAGGAAGCAGAGGAAACATTTCGAAAGTCCTGTGTAAAAGCTAAAAAAGAAGATGAGTCAGAGAGTAGGAATGCTATTCCGGAAGGATATAAAGAGAAGATGGTTCTTTCAGGGGTTAAGGCTGAGAAAAGTACACATTATACTTCTCCACCTAAAATGTTCACGGAAGATACACTTCTTGCAGCAATGGAAACAGCCGGGAATAAGGAATTTGATTCCGAGACAGAGAAAAAGGGACTTGGCACACCCGCAACCAGAGCGAGCATTATTGAGAAACTGGTGTCTTCCGGATATGCAAAGCGGAAAGGAAAACAGATTCTTCCAACGACAGAGGGGTGTGAGCTGATTCATGTCATGCCGGAAAATCTGAAATCAGCAAGCCTGACTGCAGAATGGGAGAACCAGCTTCTTATGATGGAAAAGGGAAGAATTTCTGATACAGAATTTATGGATGGAATTGTGTCTTTGCTTGCAGATATTCTTGCATTGTGCAGAGCCATTCCGGAAGATGAAAGGAATCGTTTTCAGACAGCAAAAGAAGTAATTGGAAAATGCCCGGTCTGTGGTTCTGATATTTATGAGGGAAAAACAAATTACTATTGTTCAGACAGAAGTTGTTCATTTGCACTGTGGAAGTCTAACCGTTTTCTGGAAAGTATGGAAAAGTCAATGGATAAGAAAATGGCAGTTGAACTTTTGAAGAAAGGACGTACTCATGTAAAAGGACTTTATTCCAGAAAAAAAGACATTAAATTTGATGCAGATCTTGTACTTGGTGTAGAGGATGGGAAAGCCAGATTCAGTCTGGAATTTCCGAAAAAGAAACCTGACAAGAAGAAAAAATAGAAAAATGGAAGGAGGAACGCTTTATGGCGAGAGTAGATGAGATACGTGGACTTGCAGAATTTCATGCAGAGAGTATCAGCAGTTCACCGATAGACTGGATGAATTATCTGGATACTGCAGCCAAACTGTATCGCTATCCATTTATGGATCAGCTTTTGATTCATGCACAGCGTCCACATGCAACCGCCTGTGCGTCGCTGGAATTATGGAATGAAAAAATGTTTCGGTGGGTAAACAGAGGGGCTAAGGGAATTGCCCTTCTGGATGAAACAATGCAGAAAACACGACTTCGTTATGTTTTTGATATTCAGGATACACATATGGTAAGAGGTGGCAGATCACCTTATCTGTGGCAGATACAAGAAGGACAGCAGGCAGCAGTATTAAACCATTTAGAAGAAGTTTACAGTCTGGAGACGAAAGATACAGAAACACTTTCGGATGCATTGATGGCAACTGCAAAATATATGGTAGAAGAAAATCTGGAGGAGTACCTGGATGGACTGCTCTATGTGACAGGAGACACCTATCTGGAAGAACTGGATGAAGATACGATCCGCAGTGAATTCCGTAGTCTTTTGACAGACAGTATCTATTATACATTGGCAGTCAGATGTGGTATTGACCCAATGGAGCGTCTGGAAGAAACAGACTTCCGACATATTACAGATTATAATCATCTTTCAGTGCTGACTTTTATTGGAAATGCCACGAGCAGGGCAAGTGAGTCTGTACTTGTGGATATTGGAAGATATGTTCATCGCATTTCTTTGGAAGAAATGAAGAAAAGTATTGAAAATCCAGAAGAAAGGAATTATAATAACTTTACCACGTTAATTCGTGAAATCAAAGAAAACACAGAAGCATATAAAAACAATGAGCAGGAATATGAAGGAGGAAATGAGCATGGAACTGACATATCATCGCAAAGGGGACTACCTGTTTCCGAATCTGACAATCGAGGAGACAGAAGTGAACATCGGGAAGTACGGGATGTTACGGAGAACATTTCTGAAAGAGCACAAGAACAGCCTGTACCAGAGCCTGTTGCTGACAGGGAAACTGAACCGACATCTGGAGGAAATCGAGAAAGCAGCACTGGAGAGATTGGAAATTCAGATGAAGAAGTTATTGGAGCAGAATCCGGCACCATCGAAGGAAGTGAACCCGATGGAGTGGACAGCACATATGAACAGTCTGACGGCAATCGTGGAAGAGAGCATCTTGACGGAATTGGTGTACAGCTAGTAGAAGACACAAATGAAGATCAGTTAAGTAAAGCAGAGGAAGAAATTGCCTCTGCTTTATCTTTGCCTGAACTTCCATCTGTGAATGAGCAGAGGCGTGAGATTGAAAGCCGGGTTGCAGCACTTTATGCAGGAGAAATTGCCATTTCAAGTGATGTTGTGGACGAGATTTTAAGAACCGGGGGAAATCGAAGTGGAAACCAGTTGCGTATTATTTACAATTTTATGAGCGAGCAGTCACCAGAAGATTATACGGAGTTTGTTAAGCGGGAATATGGAACTGGTGGAAAAGGAATCGTAATTAACGGAATGGAGTATGCGGTCTGGTTTGATGAAACTGGAATGCAGATTGCAGTCGGACACACCGTAACAGATCAGATTTTAGATAAGGCTTTTTTATCCTGGGAAGACGTAAGTGGACGTATTCATCAGCTTCTGAAGCAGGGAGAATATGCACCACAGTCTGTGTTGGATGTGGCAAGAAGTAACGCTGTAAAGGAACATGCACAGACATTAGCATACATGAAAGGTGACATGGCGGAAGGTGTGGCAGAGCTTGTTTTTGATGAAGAAGATTTACCACATCTTACCAGCATTTATCCGGAGATTACGGATTATCTGGAAGAAAAAATTGCAGATCCAGAGTGGCTTGCGGATTTGAATGAACGACTGGAAGGACTGGCAATTGCTTACGAGGAAGATAAAAGTATTATGCGTTTTCGGACGTATAATCCGATCAGAGTATCCGGAGAATTTCAAAAATTTGCTGCAGAGGTTGTGCCTTATACTGCCAGAGATGATTTTGCATGGCAGGAACATCCGATATTTATTACACAAGATGAAATAGATGCGTTTCTGGCTGGTGGCGGCCCGTATTCAGATGGAAGACTGTCAACTTATTCTTTTTATCTTCTGAATGAGGATGATAAGGCGAGAACAGACTTTATTAAAGAAAAATATGGTGTGGGCGGTCAGAGTCATGCTTTGAGTGGTGCAGATAATTCCCATGCAAACTATGATGGGAAAGGACTGAAACTTGAGAGAGGGAATATTGGAAATCCAGATACGGAAATCTTACTGCCATGGTCAAAAGTGGCAAAGAGGGTTGCTTATCTGATTGATAATCAGCAATTCTTACGTTCAGCAGATTATTCTCGTAGGTCCGGTCGGTAGAATGTCTTTGATTCACCAACCTTGAAATTCTTAAATGTTTCAGTCCAGACAGGGCGCATTACTATTCCGTCAATGACTGTCTTTTTTCTTCGCTTTTGCTTTGTCGCTAACATAATGTATATTATCTACATCAGGAAAGAAACGCAAATAAAGTCCGAGCATGTTGTATTATATTGAAACTTTATGTATTTTTGCCACATGAAACGTAGGATCATTACATACGGTGGATATTTCGAACGGTTTATAGCAACACTTTCTCCAAAAGAGTTACACAAGTTGAACTATATAATTTCCGAATCCGTCACTGTCGGGCAAAGTTTCTCCGCCAAAGAGGCATACAAAGCTTTCGCCGCCAACAGCCCGACTATTAACCCCAAAATAGAAGCCAACTGGCGGATAAAGCCTTTTACAAAGCCTACCACCGCTCCGGCGCCTATTACAATAAGGATAATGATATCAATCGTTGCCACGTTGTGATTTATGATTTGTGATTTATGATTTATGTTTCTATGATTATGATCTGTGATTTATATTTCTGTCAGGTGATAAAACAATAAAGTGGTAAGGTGGTGTCCCATATAAAATAGTACCACATTACCACCCATCTATTGTTGCAACCATTACTTCGCGAATGGCCTTATACCCTTATAATTCATAAATCATAACTCATAAATCATAAAGTCTGTTTCACTTCTATTTCTTCGAATGTCTCGATCATATCGCCTACCTTCATGT
>OHBJ01001785.1_pt1 | contig 14780 bp, 11 predicted proteins | sample 1577241 | NCBI WGS metagenome assembly OHBJ01 (sample SAMEA3541594, study PRJEB24748) | human gut metagenome | biome: human gut; feature: human-associated habitat; material: faeces | place: China | collected 2012
CTCACGAACTGCAGGAATGATGCGGCACGCGCTCTGAGAGCGTCGAGCGCCTCGATGTCGTCGGTCCACACCGCATCCTTTAGGTCAGGGATATATCTGCCCGTGAAGCTGCCCCAGTCGCGCTCGCGCAGCAGCTTCGTCTGCACGATAGCGTCGGGCGTCACGCCGTGCGCAGCCGCCAGTATCACACATGTGTCGAAAGCGCGCTTAAGGTCGCTCGACACGAACACGTCGATGGGCGTATCTTTCAGCTCGGCAGCGAGGGCGCGTGCCTGCTCGATGCCGTTCGGGGTCAGCTTGCCTTGAGTCTGCCCCTGCATAATCTGGCGCACATTGTCGACGGTCTCGCCGTGGCGCACAAGAAGAAGTGTTGTCATATCGTTGTTTTACTCTTTTACTCTTTTACTTTTAAAAGCACTTTCACCGCTTCGCCCACGGTAGGCACACCGCTCACCACCATATAGCGCTTGCCCCTCACTTCCTTGAGATCGCAGCGGCGTGCGTTGGTAGCGATGTAGTTGAGAACCTTGCCAAATGTAGCACTCTTGTAGTAGGCAGAGTTGGGGTTGCTCACGAACTGCATCTGCATGCGGCCCTGCTTCAGAATAATCTTCTCGCAGCCGAGACTCTTGCCGTAGCGGCGCAGCGGCACCACCTGCAGCAGCTCTTCGCCCTCGTGAGGCATAGCGCCGAAGCGGTCGATGAGTCGCTGGCGGTAGGCGTCGAGCGCAGCGTCGTCGCTGATGTTGTCGAGTTCGCGGTAGAGCAGCATACGCTCCGCGCTTCCCGGCACGTAATTGTCGGGGAAGTACATCTCGAGGTCGCTCTCCACGGCGCAGTCCTCCACGAAGGCGTCGCCCGTGAGATGGTTGCCCGCAGCCATCTCCTCGGCATACATATCGGCGAACTCGTCGTTCTTCAGTTCGGTGACAGCCTGGTTGAGAATCTTCTGATAAGTCTCGTAGCCAAGATCCTCCATGAATCCGCTCTGCTCGGCGCCAAGCAGGTTGCCCGCACCGCGGATGTCGAGGTCTTGCATGGCGAGGTTGAAGCCGCTGCCCAGCTCGGAGAAGTTCTCCAAAGCCTCAAGGCGGCGTCGTGCCTCGGGCGTGAGCACCGACTTAGGCGGCGCAAGCAGGTAGCAGAACGCCTTGCGATTGGAACGTCCCACGCGACCGCGCATCTGGTGAAGGTCGGAGAGTCCGAAGCGGTGGGCATCGTTGATGATGATGGTGTTGGCGTTGCTTATGTCGATGCCGTTCTCGACGATGGTCGTAGAGAGCAGCACATCGTAGTCGTAGTTCATGAAGCCGATGAGAATCTTCTCAAGCTCCTCGGGCGACATCTGTCCGTGTCCGATAGCCACACGCGCGTCGGGCACGTATTTCTTTATGAGCGCAGCAATCTCGGGCAGGTTGCTGATGCGGTCGTTCACGAAGAACACCTGTCCGTTGCGCGACATCTCGAAGTTGATGGCGTCGGCTATTATCTCATGCCCGTACACGCCCAGTTCGGTCTGCACGGGGTAGCGGTTGGGCGGCGGCGTGCGCATGATGCTCATGTCGCGAGCGCCCATCAGTGAGAACTGCAGCGTGCGCGGTATAGGCGTAGCCGACATCGTGAGCGTGTCGACATTGGTCTTCAGCTTGCGCAGCTTCTCCTTTGTAGACACGCCGAACTTCTGCTCCTCGTCGATGATGAGCAGTCCGAGGTCGTGCCACTCCACAGACTTTCCTATCAGCTTGTGCGTACCCACGAGTATGTCTATCTTGCCCGCCTTAAGGTCGGCAAGCACCTCGCGTGTCTGCTTCGCCGTGCGGGCACGCGAGAGATAGTCGACACGCACCGGCATGTTCTTCAGACGGTCTGAGAAAGTCTTGTAGTGCTGGAAGGCGAGCACCGTTGTAGGCACGAGCACCGCCACCTGCTTAGAGTCGCACGCCGCCTTGAACGCCGCACGTATCGCCACTTCGGTCTTGCCGAACCCCACGTCGCCACACACAAGGCGGTCCATCGGTCGGGCAGACTCCATGTCGGCTTTCACGTCGTGCGTGGCGCGCTGCTGGTCGGGCGTGTCCTCGTAGAGGAACGACGCCTCAAGTTCGTTCTGCAGGTACGAGTCGGCTGAATAGGCGAAGCCTTTCTCGTGACGCCGCTTGGCGTATAGCTTGATGAGGTCGCGCGCAATGTCCTTGATGCGTTTCTTCGTGCGCTCCTTCAGCTTCTCCCATGCGCCGGTGCCGAGCGTGCTGAGTCGGGGCGGTTCGCCAGTGTCGCTGCGGCGATACTTCGATATCTTGTAGAGCGAGTGGATAGACACATCGACGATGTCGCCGCGCTGATAGTAGAGGCGTATCATCTCCTGGTAGGAGTCGCCCACAGGCACACGCACCAAGCCGCCGAACTTGCCGATGCCAAAGTCGACGTGCACGATGAAGTCGCCGGGTTCCATCTCCTGCAACTCCTTCATCGTGAGCGCCATCTTGCCCGTGCGGGCTGCGTCCGACTTAAGGTTGTACTTGTGGAAGCGGTCGAATATCTGATGGTCGGTGAAGAAGCACAGACGCAGATCGTTGTCGGCGAAACCTTCGTGCAGAGTGCGGTTGACGGGGGTGAAGGGGAGATTCGAGTTTTGAGTTTTGAGTTTTGAGTTTTGAGTTTTTCTGCGCATCTGCTGCAACTCCTCACTGTCGAAAATATCGCGCAGGCGCTGCGTCTGCTTCTCCGAGTCGGCGAGGATGTAGAGCCGGTAGCCCTGCAAGAGATAGTCGTCGAGCGTCTGAGTGAGCAGACTGAAGTTCTTGTGGAAAAGCGGCTGCGGCGAGATGTGGAACTCTATCGTTGCCTGCGGCGTGCCCGAAGGCTGCGCGCCGAACTCGGCGAGGCGGAAGCGGCATATCTCATCGCGGAATTTAGACGGCGACACGAGGTTGTTCTCCTTGCGCATGTCGCGCATTATCTGCTCCTGCTCTACCTCCGTAGCTCCCTCCAAGCGCTCGGTCATGGCTTGCTGCGAGAAGCCGTCGTTGTATATCTTCTCGATGGTAGAACAAAGGTAGAGACGGTCTTTCATCACGAGCAGAGCGTCTTCGGGCAGAAGCGACGTGAACGGTTGCTTTTCTTCTGTGAGCTGCGCCAGTTCGGGCACGATGCGCACCTGCTGTTTCGAGTCCTTCGAGAGCTGGTCTGCCACCTCGAACGTGCGTATGGTGTCTACCTCGTCGCCGAAGAAGTCGATGCGGAACGGCAGCTCCGACGAGTAAGAGTAGACGTCGATGATGCTTCCGCGCATGGCGAACTGCCCCGGCTCGTACACATAGTCGACCTCCTTGAAGCCGAACTCGCGCATCTTGCGTCCAAGGTCGGCAAAGTCGACGATGTCGCCCACGGCAATGTTGATGGTGCGCTCGTCGAGGCGGCGCTTCGACACCACAAGTTCGCTGAGCGCCTCGGGACAGGTGACAACATACAAGGCGTCGCCGGCAGTCTGTGCAGAGAGTCGGCTCAGCGTCTCGGTGCGCAATATCTCGTTGGCGGCGTCGCGCTGTCCGTACTTCACCGCACGACGGTACGACGACGGGAAGAACAGCACGTTGTCGGTGCCGAGTATCTGCGTGAGGTCGTGGTAGAAGTAGCCTGCCTCCTCGTTGTCTTGCAGAACGAAAACGGCAGTAAGAGTGTTGAGTTTTGGGTTTTGAGTTTTAAATTGTTGCGACGGAGCGTCGCAATTTTGAGTTTTGAGTTTTGAGTTTTTCTTCCCGTTAACTCGTTCGGCTACGGCTGAGAAAAACACAGGAGCCGATGAGGCAAGTAGTCCACTAAGGAATACATGCCTCACCGACTCGTCGCTGATTGCTTTCAAAAAAGCCCCGCACTGAGGCAGGGCTGTATATACATTACTGATTTCTCTTATTTCCATAGGAATAGGGTGGGGTGGTTTAGTGTTTCGCCTCAGGATACTTTCTGAACCAGCCGTCCCATCTGAGTCGCATCACGCCGAAGAACGCTTCGCCGAAGATGCCGCCGCTCATCTTGCTCACGCCCTCGCGACGGTTGACGAAGATTACCGGCACCTCCTTTATCTTGTAGCCCATCTTGTAAGCCGTGAACTTCATCTCTATCTGGAAGGCGTAGCCCTTGAAACGAATCTTGTCGAGGTCGATAGACGAGAGCACGCAGCGGCGGTAGCACTTGAAGCCGGCGGTGGTGTCGTGCACCTTGAAGCCCGTAACCATACGCACGTACTTCGAAGCGAAGTAGCTCATAAGCACGCGACCGATAGGCCAGTTGACAACGTTCACGCCGCTCACGTAGCGCGAACCGATAGCCACGTCGTAGCCCTCGTCGTGGCAGGCGCTGTAGAGGCGTGGCAGGTCGTTGGGGTCGTGAGAGAAGTCGGCGTCCATCTCGAAGATGTAGTCGTAGCCGTGCTCAAGCGCCCACTTGAAGCCTGTGATGTAGGCTGTGCCGAGGCCCAGCTTGCCGCTGCGCTCGAGGATGAAGAGGCGGTCGGCGAACTCGTCGCTGATGAGGCGCTTCACGATGGCTGCGGTGCCGTCGGGACTGCCGTCGTCGATTACAAGAATGTGGAAACACTTCTCAAGTGCGAACACCGCGCGTATTATCTTCTCGATGTTCTCCTTCTCGTTATATGTCGGTATGATTACGATACTGTCGCTTTTGTTCATAGTCTTGCTGTTGAAATGGTTTTACATTGTCAACTCGTAACTCGTCTACTTGTAACTCGTTTACTTGTCAACTGGTCAACTAAAATGCAAATGTACGAAATGTATTCGACACAAGTGCGCTTGTTGCGTTAAAAAACGTGTTTTTATGCGTGTTACTGGTCGGGATTCTCTACAAAACCCTGATATTTCTCCTCAAGTCCGCTCATCACCACCTTGTAGCTCTCCTGCTCAAGATACTTGATGTTGTCTGCACCCTTGCCAATTGGCTGTATCGGTTTGTGGATAGTGAGGCGCAGCGGATGCCATACCACCCACTTCATGTCGCGGGTACGAGGCATGACGTCGAACGAGCCGTTGATGGTGAGCGGCACTACGGGCAGCTCGATGTCGTCGGCGAGCATGAATGCGCCGCGCTTGAATACGCCCATGTGTCCGGTGAACGTGCGCGCTCCCTCGGGGAATACAACGAGCGACATGCCGCCCTGCAGCGTCTGTCGTGCGCTGTCGTATGTGGCGCGTATCTTGCTTGCGCCGCGCTTGTCTACGAAGATGTGGTGAGCAGCCTCGCACGCCTTGCCTACGAACGGCATCTGGCGTAGCTGGCGCTTCATCATCCACTTGAAGTTGCGGCACAGGAAGCCGTAGATGAGGAAGATGTCGAACGCTCCCTGGTGGTTGGCTACGAACACGTACGACTGTCCTTTCACAAGATTCTCGCGTCCTTCAACCTTCACCGGCAACATGAGTATGCGTATGATGAACTGTGCCCACCACTTGCCAGGATAGTAGCCCCAGAAGTGGCCGTTGCCTAATGAGCAACCTATTATCACTATCAGACTTGTTATGATGGTATAGATAGCTATCAAGGGGAGAGCTATCAGAAGTTGGTATGTACGGTATAGATATTTCATAACTTGTTTTTTATTTTATTAAGCCTTGCTAAGCCCTCCCCGATGGGGAGGGTTGGGAGGGGCTTTATTTAACTTTTAACGTGATTTCCACAACCTCCGGCTTCATGTGGAAGCGGAACGGTATGAAGGCGCCAACGCCTGTAGATACATACAGATAGCGGTTGCCCTCTTTGTAGAGTCCGGCGTCTTCTGTGTTCACGAGGCTTGTCGGTCGCCAGCCGAACAACGAGAGTTGTCCGCCGTGCGTGTGTCCGCTCAGCGTCAGTTGCGCGTTGGTTTGCGGCAGAATGTGGCGGCGCCAAGCCGACGGGTCGTGCTGCATCATGATGACGAACGACTTCGGCGATATGCCGTGCAGCGCCTTGCGGTAGTCGGCCTTCGCCGGGAACGGCGGGCGTCCGTCGTTCTCAGTTCCTGCTATCACTATAGAGTCGGCTCCGCGGCGCAGTATGCGGCGTTCGTTGAGCAGCAAGTCCCAGTTCATCGAACCTTCCAGCGAGCGCGTTAGGCGTTCCATTTCACTTCTCTGCTCTGCGGTGGCAGTCTTCACGTAGTCGGCGTAGTCGTGGTTGCCGAGAACCGAGAAGATTCCGTCGACAGGATGCAGATGTATCAGCGTGGCCGTGAAGCTCACAGCCTCCTGCGGACGCATGTTGAGCAAGTCGCCGGTGAAGAGCAGCGCGTCGGGATGCAGTTCGTTCACCTGCGCCACTATGCGCCGTGCGAACTCCTGCTTCATCGAGCCGAGGTGCATGTCCGAGATCTGCACTATGCGGTAGCCGTCGAAGGCTTGCGGCAGGTTGTCGAACTCGAGTGTGACGCGCTTCACGTGCAGCTGGTCGGGTCCTACCATCGTTCCCATGAACAACACGTATAACCATCCGAGCACAAGCACCAATCCTGTGTGGTTGCCCCAGTTCTTGCGCTGCTTCAGCAGTCGCTTCACAGCCATGCCTGCAAGCGAAGCCAGAGTGAAAATCACCTTCGGCACGATGAGCAGACCTATCATGAACAGATACACGTTGAAGAGCGTGAGGTTATTCGGCGCAAAGTTGCGCATCATAGAGTAGGCAGCTGTGCATGCAAGCATAGCGGCTCCCGGCACCCACCACAACAGGCGCATCCACAGCGTTATGTCTCTGCGTTGGCGCAGATAGCGCATGTAGATGTACAGATCGGGCAGCAGCGTGAGCAGCAGTATGAGTATTGATATTCTTGCTATCATTGTCTTAAACTTTACTTTCGATTGCTTCGTTACTATTGAACCCGCAAACGTTTCTATTGAATTTATAACAGTTCGGACCGAACCGTTGTCCTACATTCTACTTCAAGAATCGGCGAATCAGTTCAACCGGCAGTCCGCGTCGTCGGGCATAATCGCGCAGTTGGTCTTCGCCGATGCGTCCAAGCTCGAAGTAGTGCGCCTTCGGGTGTGCGAACATCAGTCCCGAAACCGACGCATGAGGCTTCATGGCGCCACTCTCCGTGAGACGGATGCCAATCTGCTTGAGGTCGATAAGCCGGTCGATGATGAAGTTGACGCTTGTGTCGGGCATCGACGGATAGCCCACAGCCGGACGAATGCCTTGGAAGTCCTCGCGCAGAAGTTCGGCTACCGACAGATTCTCGTCGGGAGCGTATCCCCAAATCGACCGTCTCACCTCCATGTGAAACACCTCAGCCGTGGCTTCAGCGAGTCGGTCGGCGAGTGTCTGCGCCAGCATACGCTGGTAGTCGTCAGCAAGAAAGTCGTGCTCCAACGCCAAGTCGACCGTTGTGGCGAACACTCCGATGTGGTCTTTCACGCCCGAAGACAGCGGACGTATGAAGTCGGCGAGCGAAAGGTTAGGTTCGCCCTCCCGAGTAGGGTGCTGTTGGCGCAGCATAGGCATGCGCACATCGCCGATAAGGATATCGTCGCCGTCGCTGTTGGCGTCGAACAACCCGAAAGCAGCGTGCGTTCTGTAGCGCTTCTCCAAGCGGTCGAGCATCTGTTCTGCCTCCGCCCGCATCTTGTCCTTCGCCTCCTGCGGCTTGCCCGACAGTCCCCAGGCGAAGAAGAAGTATATCCAGTTGATGTACGGGCGCAGCGTAGAGATGTTGTAGTCGGTGTATTTCAACATCGTTAGTTACCTGAATTGTTTTTCTATTTGTATAAACCCTGCTTGAGCCTACTCTCTGAAGCGCACAGCCTCACCGCGACTCGCCGAGTCGAATGCCCAGTTATTATATATAATGTGTCCGTTGCACATCGTAGTGCGCACCTGCCACTGGTAGGTGTGACCCTCCATCGGGCTCCATCCGCACTTGCTCTGTATAGTCTCCTTGGTAACGGTCCACGGAGCGTCGGGTCTTACAATCACGAGGTCTGCCTTGTAGCCCTTACGCACAAAGCCTCGCTTCGATACCTCGAAGAGCTTTGCGGGGTTGTGCGCCATTAGCTCCACGAGACGCTCCATGCTGAGCACGCCTTCGTCTACGAGTTCGAGCATCGTAACGAGCGAAAACTGCACCATAGGCATACCCGAAGCGGCGCGTGCGCAGCCGCCCTCCTTGTCCTTAAGCAGATGCGGCGCGTGGTCGGTGCCGATGGTCGTTATGCGTCCGTCGGTGAGAGCGTGGCGTAGAGCGTCGCGGTCGGTCGCAGTCTTGATAGCAGGATTGCACTTGATGCGAGTTCCGAGACGCGCATAGTCGTCCTGTGTGAACACGAGGTGGGCTATCACAGCTTCCGCCGTGATGCGTGGCGAAGCGCCGAACAGCTGTAGCTCGCGCTCCGTGGTGAGATGTGCCACATGCAGACGGGCGCCGGTTTCTTCTGCCAGGGCTACGGCGCGCTTTGTCGACTCGTAGCAGGCTTCTTCCGAGCGAATCTCCGGATGATGCTTAACGGCAGGGTCGTCGCCGTACAGCTCCTGCGCGCGCTTCATGTTGCGGTTGATGATGTCGGTGTCCTCGCAGTGAGCCATGATAGGCAGTTTTGCCTTCTCGAACAGCTCATGCAGCACATCCTGACGGTCTACGAGCATATTGCCCGTAGACGAACCCATGAACAGCTTTATGCCGGGCACGAGGTGCGGGTCGATGGCAGTCACGCAGTCGATGTTGTCGTTGGTGGCTCCGATGAAGAAGCCGTAGTTGACGTGCGACTTGTTTCGGGCGTCGTTCATCTTTGCGTTGAGCGCTTCGAGTGTCGTGGTCTGCGGCTTTGTGTTCGGCATGTCGAAGTAGGTTGTCACTCCGCCGTAAGCCGCAGCGCGGCTCTCTGTCTCCATGTCCGCCTTCTCCGTAAGGCCGGGGTCGCGGAAGTGGACGTGGCAGTCGATAACTCCAGGCATAATAAAACACCCCGTGGCATCCACGATATTGTCGTAGTCGCCACGAGGTGTTTCTGTACCTTCTATAATGTCTGTAATGGTGTCGCCGTCGACAACGACGGATGCTACGCGAGTAGCTCCCTCGTTGACCAGCTTACCACCAAATACTAATGTCTTCATATATCTTGGATGATAGTTATTTATCGTGTTTAGCGCTGTTACTCGGCAGCAGCAGGCTGCGCCAGTTGGTTAGGCGTCGGTCCGTCGGGCATCGGCTGTGCGGGCGCTGCGTTCATGTCCTTCATACCGTTCATGATAGCCTGGTTCTCCAGGGCCTTTTGGTAGAAGTCCTTCACGTACGGGTCGTTCTTGAACTTGTCTGTAGCCTTGCTCATGATGTCCTCTATCCACGGTGTGAGTTCGGGGTAGCGGTAGCCGATAGTCATCATGAAGAACACGCCCGGTCCGAGCACGTTGTCGAAGTTATCGGTGACGAACGTTGTGACGAGCTTGTCCTCTTCGGCGGTGAGTCGCATCGCCTCGTCGTTGAGTTTGCGTGTCACGGCGTCCATGTCGCTTCCGTCCATTATGGCGCGGTCGTGCGTGTGCAGCAGTTCGGCCTCCTGGTTCTTCAGTTGGTTGTACTTGTTGAAGAACTTGAACAGCTCGTCGTTGAGCGGAGTGCCGCTAACGATCTGCTGAGTGTTGTCGAGCTTGATGGTGATGTCGCCACTTTCTATCACGAGCGGCAGTATGCTCTCGTCGTCCATGAAGATATTGGCGAGACGCACCGTGTCGAACGTTCCGCAGAACTGGAACTGGCCGTGTACCACGTCGCACGAGTCGATATTCTTGAAGTCGTTGTTGCTAAGCACCTTCAGGTAGAGCATGCGTCCGTCGAGCGTAGACACGTTCGACGATCCCTGAATGTTGTACGAGCTGGAGCACGATGCCAGTGTTATTATACCGAGTAAAGCGTAGAGTAGCTTCTTCATCATCTTTGGTTTTAAAAAAAATGTTGGTTTCTTGTTGTCTTCTTTTATTCTTTGTCTGTAGCGGAAGCCTCTTCCTGCTTCTCTTCGGCGTCTTCCTTCGCTTCCTCCTTCTTCAGCTCCGACGCGATGCGGTGCATAGAGTACATCTCGAGGATGGCGGCAGCGAGCAGTAGCATCACCCACTTGTTGTAAATGAGGTTGAAATATGTCACGGGGTCGGAGAACGAGTCTCTGAGCCACATGTTTGCGCTGTCTACCATGAGCAGACCTGCCAGCACGAAGAAGATGTCGGCGAAGGTCATTATCTTCTTCAGTCGCTTGATGGTGGGGTTCTGTCCTTCATACGCCTGGTTCACCTGCATTGCTGCGAATAGCAGTGCACCTAACAGGTATATCCAGCAGACAATCTGCTGTGCGAACATGAACACGAAGCATCCGGCTCCGATGACCATCAGTATGCCTCCCGTGAGGAAGAGCGCGCTTTGTAGTGTATTTAGTTGTTTCATTATTGTTCTTCTTTAGCTTGTTCGGGCTTGGGGTCGTCGCTGAGCACATAGATATCCTCGTCGTCGGCTTTCATGAAGTAGCGTTCGCGAGCGATCTTCTGGAACTCCTGCGTACCTTTTCGCATATCCTTAAGCTTTTTCAGGTCGCTTTCGTTCTGCGCGTTGTACTTGTCTATCTCCTCCTCCAGGTCGTTTATCTGCATTTCGAGCTGGAAGCGGTGAAGAAAGCTGTTCTCGTCGACGAAACCTACGGTAAGAATACCGATGATTATAGTGATGGCATATTTATAGTGGCTTATTAGAGCCAGAATGAGTTTCAAACGCCCCATTTGTCCTTTATTATATATAATGTATTACTGGTAAAGACACGTCAGTCGCTGCAGACTGGTCTTTATTACATGCAAACTTACTACAAATTTTTCATATTTCGACTGCTGCGCCCATTTTTTAGGGTTTATTATATAAACGGATTGTTTGGATATGCAAAAAATAGTTAACTTTGCATCGGTTCAAAATTCAGGAATAACAACATTAATAGAAAATAAGATGAAGAAATTCATTGGAGTAGCCTTGGCTGCAGCGTGTGCTTGCCCTTCGCAAGCCGCCGGCGAGCAGACCAAGCTCGACACTACCCGTGTGAACAACCTCAACGAGGTGGTAGTGAAGGCTGTGAGAGCCCCGAAGAGTTCACCATTTGCAGTAGAGAACATCAAGAAGACCGAGCTCGAGCGCTTTGCCTCTTCAGGCAAGGAGCTGCCTATGCTCTTCGCCCGCACACCGGGTGTGCTCGCATGGAGCGAGAACGGCGTGGGCACCGGCACCGTCTATATGCGTATGCGTGGCGCTGCCGACAGCCGCATCAACGTCACGGTAGACGGTGTGCCTCTCAACTCGCCCGAAGACCAGTGCGTGTTCTGGGCTAACATGAACAGCTACGCAGCTCTTATGGGCAGCGCGCAGATACAGCGTGGCGTGGGTGCGTCTACCAACGGCGACGGAGCCTTCGGCGGTTCGGTGTCGCTCGCTACAGCCGCTCCGTCGCTTAAGCCTACCGTAGAGGTGACGGGTTCTTACGGCTCGTTCAACACCTATCGCGTCGGAGGCAACTTCTCTACAGGTCTGCTTGCCGACCACTTCATCATCGACGGCGCTTATCACGAGACCAACACCGACGGATACATCCACGGCACAGGCGGACGCTCTGGCTCTTACTACGGCGGACTGACTTGGCTCGGCGACCGCTTCAAGCTGTCGTACAAGAACATTGGCAACTTCGAGCACACGGGTCAGGCGTGGAACGGCGTTGCAGCGTGCAACTACGACGGCGATACCGACCTCAAGGCGTGGGGCATCAACAGCTATAAGGATATGTGGAAGCACGGACTGGGCAAGTTCAACTCGCTCTACGAGGAACTTGTAATACCGATGGACGACAACTGGGCGCCCGACCCTACAAAGCCGCTCACCACTGAACGCTACAAGATGCGCGACGGATCGTACTGGAAGCAGACTACCGACAACTTCGAGCAGAGCCACAACATCCTTAACTTCACATGGCAGCCTGCCGACATGCGCTGGAGCCACTCCGTAACGGCTCACTACACATACGGCTACGGCTACTACACCGAGTTCAAGAAGGACACAAAGCTGGCTTCTAAGTTCGGCATCAACGAGATGTACGAGAAGAATGGCGAGCTGAAGCCCGTAAAGTCGGACGCTATACGCAAGAAGGGCCTTACGCAGAACAACTACGGCGCTCTCTACAACGTCAACTACAAGGACGCTCTGTGGGACGTAATGGGAGGCTTCAGCATGCAGCTCTTCCGTTGCAACCACTGGGGCAAGGTGACGTACATTGCTGACGAGGCTCTTGAGAAGAAATACTTCACCGACGGCAGATACAAGTACTACGACTCGGACGCCAACAAGAACGACTGGAGCTGGTTCTTCAAGGCTAACCGCAAGTTCGGCAATGGCTGGAACTGGTTCCTCGACATGCAGATGCGCTACGTCAACTATAACACCGACGGACTCAACGACCACTTCGAGCAGGGCGCCGACGGCAACTACAAGAACCAGAGCATCGACATCAACGAGAACTACTTCTTCGTGAACCCGAAGGCTGGCATCAGCTACGATGCCAACGGACACAAGGCTTACGCTTCTATAGCTTACGCCAACCGCGAGCCCGAGCGCAACAACTTCACCGACAACATCGGCTACGGCAATCCGTCGCCGGAGCGTCTGCTCGACTTGGAGTGGGGCTATCAGTATCAGGGCGAGAACTGGTTCGCAGGTGTCAACTTCTACTATATGAAGTACGTCAACCAGTTCGTGATGACCGGCGAGAAGAGCGACATCGGCGAGTCATTGACACGCAACATCAAGGACTCTTACCGTCTCGGTGCTGAGGTGTCTGCAGGCTGGAGCCCGCTGTCTTGGCTCTCTCTTGAGGGCAACGCCGCTCTGAGCCGCAATCGTCTGAAGAACTTCAAGGAGTGTGTGGAAAGCTGGGACGGTCCTGCTGTATGGAACACATACAAGAGCTCTACCATAGCATTCTCGCCGTCGGCTATCCTCAACGGCTTCGTCGACGTTCACTTCGCTGGCTTCCGCGCTACATGGCATACCAACTTCGTCAGCAAGCAGTATCTCGACAACACCGAGAGCTCTGAGCGCTCGCTGCCGTGCTACTCGCAGACCAACGTAAACGCTTCGTACACGTTCAACTTCGCTAAGCGTGTGCTCGGCTTGAAGCAGGTTGTGCTCGGCGCCGACTTCAACAATATCTTCGACCGCCACTACGCTGCGTCTGGCTACGTCTACTACGACTGGTATAACAACAACAAGCGCAACTCTACCGTGGCTTACATCCCGATGGCTGGCTTCAACTGCCTCGGAACCGTAACGCTGAAGTTCTAAGCGGATATACCTTCGCGGTGTGTAGATAAAAAGTAGGCTATAAGTCGTCGGATCGCGTCCGCCGTCCGGTCGGGTTGCGTTCGCCGTCCGATTGGGTTGCGTTCGCCGTCCGATTGGGTTGCGTCCGCCGTCCGATTGGATTGCGTCCGCCGTCGAAATATTAGAGGAATGTCTGCCGATGGAGGCTACCCGATTGGATTGCGTCCGCCGTCCGATGACTATAGTTAAAGAAAGACATTAGTTTTATATGGAAGAATATCTCTTAAACCATTGGCTCGACATTGTAACGACAATACTCGGGCTAATCTATCTCGTCCTCGAATACCGTGCGAGCATAGCGCTTTGGGTAGTGGGCATCGTGATGCCCGCTATGGATATCTATCTCTACTGGAGCCACGGACTCTACGGCGACGCTGGCATGGCTGTCTACTACACGCTGGCTGCGATATACGGCTACGCCGTGTGGAAGTTCGGAGCGAAATGGAAGCGAATGCTGAAGCGTAAGGCTTCGGGGGCTGCAGGCTCAGATAAAGCTCTTGACACCGATGGCTCGGATAAAGCCGTAGATGCTGCAGGCTCAGATAAAGCAGTAGATGCTGCAGGCGGTTCTTCCGAAGAACTTCCGATAACGTTCTTCCCGCGCCGTCTTATCCTGCGCACGCTCGGCTTCTTCCTCCTCGCATGGGCTGCTACCTATTACGTTCTCGTGGCTTACACCAACAGCACCGTGCCCTTGCTCGACGCGTTCACCAACGCTCTTAGCTTTGTCGGCTTGTGGGCTTTGGCACGCAAGTACGTAGAGCAGTGGCTGTTCTGGATAGCCGTAGACGTGGTCTGCTGCTATCTGTATGTGGTGAAAGGCATACCGTTCAAGGCAGGGTTGTACGGCCTGTATGTCGTGATAGCGGTCATGGGATACAGAAAGTGGAAGGGCCTTGCGAAAAAGGCATAACTCATCTGGATGCTCTAGGGAAAACTAGGGCATCTTTTTCCTGACTTCGTCATTGCGTACCCCAAAAATCTTCGTCAAAGAGTTTAGCTATTTTCTGATGCCTTGCCATCAGCATGGTTTGGGTGTAAACCTCCTTGTTCAGAGGTAGCTTAATTTGTATGGTTGTGATTGTCTTTGCCAATGCAAGCACCTTGCCCACGCTCATCTTAATCTCTGAGACTTTCAGCATGCGCTCTAGTTCCTTGTATATTTTCAAAGCCACGAAGCAGATGCATATATGGGCTTCGATGCGTTTGCGTGTAAAGTGAAACATGGGGCGTATATCTATCTTTGATTTGGCTATACGGAAAGCCCGTTCTACATGCCAAAGATTGTGATATGCTGTATATACATCCTGTATTGGTATATCCGTATTGGTGAGATATCCTTTTAGACCGTCCCATTTGGAGTCGTCGGCAATACGGTCATAGTTGATGGCGACTTTCACCT
>OHBJ01001786.1_pt1 | contig 14776 bp, 9 predicted proteins | sample 1577241 | NCBI WGS metagenome assembly OHBJ01 (sample SAMEA3541594, study PRJEB24748) | human gut metagenome | biome: human gut; feature: human-associated habitat; material: faeces | place: China | collected 2012
ATAAAATGCACGTATTTTTCTGGGAAGCTTCCTTCGCCTTCATCTCCATGAAAATCTTTTCAGCAGAAGCAGCAGGAACAGAAAGAGAAAAATCTGGATGCCAAGAAAGACTTTCTGGAAAAGAAACTGAAAACCAGCCTGAACAAGATACCGGAATACCTGGAAGAGCACCAAGTGGACAAGGAGGAATTCTATCAGGCATGGAGCATGATGAACGGATTGTGGAATACCATCGATTTTGAGAATATCCGGAAGATTGTAAAACTGCAAAAGGAATACCCCGAACTGCTGAAGGTAGCCAACCGTATGGGAAGAATAGCCGACGATGAAGGCAGCAAACAGGTATATGTAACGGAAGGCAGTGTCTACAAACTGGCTCATTCCCAAAAGAGCGATATTTTGGGTGTCACCATCGGTAACGACCTGAACGCCCTGCTTCCTTCGGAATTGCTATATTATGCAGACAGCGAACTGCAAGATGTCTTCATGCTGAAATACTTCACGCAGAAGCTACAGACCTTCCGTTATAAATCGGAAATCATGCAGCCTGCCCGGCGCATCGAAACCAAGCCCGCCCGTCCCAAAGGTCCGATGATTGTCTGTCTGGACACCTCGGGAAGCATGGCTGGCAAGCCGGAGAAGATTGCCCACTCCCTGCTGATAAAGCTCCTGGAGATAGCCGACCGTCAACGGCGGAACTGCTTTCTGATAGCCTTTTCCGTCTCCATCCATCCGATTGACGTAAGGAAAGAGCGGGCAAGGCTGCTCGAATTCTTCTCAAAGACAGCTTGCGGGGATACAGATGCCACCCGCATGCTGGAAGCCACGTTCCACCTGCTCAAAGAAGGCAAGGAGTATATGAATGCCGATGTGCTTTGGGTCAGCGATTTCAAGATTCCTCACTCTTCACCTGCCTTTATGGAGGAGATTCGCCGTTGTCGGGAAGCTGGTACACACTTCTACGGTCTGCAGATTGGCATCACGGACAATGAGTGGGCACCATTCTTCGACCGCATTTATCGGGTGGAATACACTCCTTCGCAACAGTATTAAAAGTTGATATTTACACCTCCCATCACCGTAGCTTTCGGCATGGGGAAGCCTGCATTGATTTCATAGCGTTGTGCCAGCAGGTTTTCACCCTTGACGAAGACGTCGGCAAAACTGCACAGACGGTAGTTGGCACGCAGGTTCCAGAGTACGAAGCTTTCCTGCTTCTCCTTACCCGGGGTGACCGAGGTATGGAGACCCTTCACGTATTGTATACCGGTAGATAGGCCCCAACGTCCTTGCGTAAAGTCCGCACCGGCATAGAGTTTATGCTCGGGAGCCGCCAGTACCGGATTCTCCATGTGCAGCCAGCTATAATTGGCATTCATCTGCCAGTGGCGGTTGATGCGGTATCCGAGGTTGGTTTCCACACCCCAGTTCTCTATCTCGCCGGAGTTGACGTTCTTGCGCAGGGCAGGGTCCGTCATGATGATGTTGTCCCCGTTGATGTAGTAGAGGTTCACCCCATAGGACATGGCCCCTCCCAAAAGCTGCCCCGTAAAGGAGAGTTCATAGTTCATCAGGCTCTCCGCTTTCAAATCGGGGTTCTGTGGAGGGAACATGTACATCTCCCGGATGGTGGGGTTACGGAATCCTTTGCTCACCATTGCTTTCAGTTCTGCCTGCCGCGGCAGATGGAAAGCCAGTCCCCCTTGGGGAATCCATTCCGTGCCTACGTGCGAATGGTGGTCTATGCGGACACCGGCGTCCAGTGAAAGCCAACTGTTGATGTCCTGCCTGAAATCCACATAGCCTGCAAATTCATCCATCTGCTTGTCCACGCCGGGGATGCGGTCACCAATCTGCTGTCCGGGTTTTGCCTCGTCGATGGCGACAACCTTGTTCCAGGACTCTCCGCCGAAGTGCTGGTAATCGAAACCTACGGTCAGGCGGTTGCCGGTGAAGAGCGTGGCGCTTTGATACCACGATATGCCCAGCATCCGGTCCTTGGAGTTGAAGTGCGACTTCTGGGGCTCTTCTCCGGGGTGGTAGCCGTCGTTAATCCTGTGCCGGCCCCAGTTATAGAAGAAGCTCACGGCGCCGGAAGTACGGTCGTAACGATTTTCCAGTGCGAAGGAGGTCATGCCGCGTGTGATGCGCGAGTCGTTGTCTATATACGGATTGTCGGCTTCGCCGGGATTGGAGGCGTTGAAGCGGGTGATGTTCACGTCGCCCCACAGCTTCCAGGTGTCGCTGAAGTCGTATCCCAGTTTGGCATAGCCGCCATACTGCTCAAACTCCATGTCGTCACGGTGTCCGTCGGTACGGTTGTACGAGCCGGTCACCACGCTGCTGAAACGCCCTTTCTTCACGCGGTTGGAGACTTCCGTCTGCAGGGTATTGTAGGAACCGTATCCTATCTGCGCATTGGTTTTCACCCCGTCCTCCTGCATCTTGCGGGTGACGATGTTGATAACCCCGCCCATTGCATTGGACCCATAGAGGACGGAGGCGGGACCGCGCAGCACTTCCACCCGTTCGGCCATCATGCTCTGGTAGGCGTCGGCGATGGGATGCCCCATCAGGCCCATGTATTGCGGGTGTCCGTCTATCAGCACCAGCAGGCTGGTCGTAGGTCCTCCGGCTGCGTTTACTCCGGCGCCTATCCCGCGCAGGCTCATGCCTCCTGCGGCTCCCGTGGATACGCCGTAGCCCATGATGCCGCGGCTTGTGGTGAAAAGTCCGGGCACCTGCTCGGTCAGTGTAGGCAGGATGGAGGGCTGGTAGGTCTGTTCCAGTTGCTGGCGGCCCACTACGGAGATGGTCATTGGCAGGTGGCGGATGTCTGTTTCATTTCTTGTCCCGGTCACTACGACTTCATCAAGCTTGTAGCTTTTCAGCCGGAGGCTGTCGGCAGGTGCGGACAGCATACTACCCGGAAGGGCGATACTTATTAAAATTGCGGTTAAAATCTTTTTATTCATCGTTTATCTATGGTTCTTTTTGCAAAGTTATACAAAAAGATGAATCTGTATATGATTGGTAATCCTCGAAATGAAAACGGATGTGGAAGATAACTCCGTTAAAGGGTTTCCTGCTTCAGCGCTTCCACAAATCGGTCTATCTCCTGCAGTTTCGCCGGGATGTCGATGCCTTGCGGACAGTGTGGGTTGCATTGGCCACAACCGGTGCAGCGGTTGGCTTGGCGGAGACGGGGAACACTGCGGTCATAGCCTATCAGGAAGGCGCGGCGTGCCTCGCGGTAATTCTCGTCCTGGCTGTTCTGCGGCACGTTGCCCTCGTTGATGCAGCGGTTGTAGTGCAGCAGGATGGCTGGAATATCCAGTCCATAGGGGCACGGCATACAGTATTTGCAGTCGTTGCACGGCACGGTGGGGTATTGCAGCATTCGCTGGGCGGTATCTTCCAGTAGGGTAAACTCCTCTTCCGTACATGGAACAAGCGGGGAGAAGGTACGCAGGTTGTCTTGCAGATGCTCCATGTACGTCATTCCGCTTAGTACGGTCAGTACATCGGGGAAAGTACCTGCGAATCGGAAGGCCCAGGAAGCCACGCTCTCCTGCGGACGGCGTTGTTTCAGACGTGCCATCAAGTGGTCGTTCAGGCGGGATAGGCGTCCGCCCAGCAGCGGCTCCATGATAACGGCGGGAATGTTGCGCTTCACCAGCTCGGCATATAGGTATTCGGCATCCGTGTTGCGGGTATTCACTTCTTTGGCATGTCGCCAGTCCACGTAGTTCAGTTGGATTTGTACGAAGTCCCATTTCAGTTCGTCGTGGCGGGAGAGCAGGTAGTCAAAGACTTCGATGTCTCCATGATAGGAGAATCCGAGGTTGCGGATGCGTCCGGCTTCGCGCTCTTTCAGCAGGAAGTCCAGCATGCCGTTGTCCAGATAGCGGGAACGGAGGGCTTCCATGCCGCCCATGCCGATGCCGTGCAGCAGGAGGTAGTCGATGTAGTCCACTTGCAGGTCGCGGAAGGAGCGGTGATACATGGCAAGGGACTCTTCGTGGCTGTGCGTGCTGGGACTGAAGTTGGACAGCTTTGTGGCAAGGAAGAATTTCTCCCGTGGATGGCGTTTTAAGGCAATGCCTGTGGCGCGCTCCGACAGACCTTGCACATAGGCGGGAGAGGTGTCGAAATAGTTCACTCCGTGAGCAATGGCATAGTCTATCAGGTCGTTCACGGCTTCCTGGTCTATTTCGTCTCCATTCCCATCGGCACGTTTCCGGGTGGGCCATCGCATGCATCCGTATCCCAGCAGAGAAACCCGGTCGCCCGTGTTGGGGTTGGTACGATAGGTCATCTTGCCGGTTGGTATCTCGCCCAGTGCGGCCGATTCGCTTTCCCCGTTGTTCTTGTTGCCCGAACAGCCGTATAGGGCTGCTGCCGAGGCAAGCGTTCCTGCACCGGCGAGTTTGAAGAAATCGCGGCGGTTTATCTTGTTCTTATTGTCTTCTTTCATTGTGATAGGACTGAAATTATAAATGGATATTAGGGTGATAAAGCTGCTTCAGACAGTTCTGTGCATCACATGGCCTTCCACATAAATGGCACTGAACGGACGCGACGGACAAAGGTTCTCGCATGCTCCGCATCCGATACAGCGTTCGGCGTTGACTACCGGTATCTTGATGGAGGCTTCGTCTTCCGGGTCTGAAGGAACCATCTGTATGGCACCGGCCGGACAATGGCGGGCACAGTTCCCACATTCCATTTTGTCTGTGATGCAGATGCAATTCTCCTTAATCCATACGGCATGACCGATTTGGACGGCCGATTTCTCGGCGAGGCTCGTCAGATGGATGGCATCGGTAGGACACACCTCCGCACACTTGGCGCATTCGGGGCGGCAGTAACCGCGTTCGTAGGACATTTCCGGCTGCATCAGTTTTGTCAAGTCCGAAGAAGGACGGAGCACTTGGTTGGGGCATACCGATACGCAGAGCTGGCAGGCTGTGCAGTGTTGTGCAAAGTGGCGGGCGCTCAGTGAGCCCGGAGGAGTGATGGGAGTGGCGCGCTCGGGGATTTTTTTGTCCTCGATGACAGCCAGTCCACCGTCCACTTTCTTCTCCTGCGCCTTGAGGGCTGCCGTAGCAGCAAACACGGCAGTTGTAGAGAGAAATGCGCGGCGGGCGTCGTTTACCTGCTCCGGTGCCACGGAGGTTTCCTGGGAGACTGCAGCGGAGGCCGGCTTGCGGCGTGTGTAAGTGATGGCACCTTTCCTGCACTTGTTGATACAGTCCATACATGCCACGCAACGGCTGTAATCTATTTCGTGTGCCTTGATGTTGATGCACGATGCCTTGCAGTTGCGGGCACAAAGTCCGCAACTGTTGCACTTCTTTGTGTCAATTACCGGTTTCAGCAAGGAATACTTCGAGAGGAAGCCAAGCACTGTACCTACCGGACAGATAGTGTTGCAATAGGTACGTCCGCCCCGCCATGCCAGCACGATGAGGACTACCAGAGTGACCGTGGCAATCAGCAGGGTAGGGAGACTCTTCATCCATACATCCGTTTCATAGAAGGCATAGCTGTCAGCACGTTCGGCCAGGTAGGCCAGTCCGTTGTTTGCCCACTGGTAGAGTGGGGAGAAAAGGCTGGAAACGATGCGCCCGTATGAGCTGTAAGGGGCCAGCAGCACGACAAAAGAGTTCAGTCCGCCGATAATGGCAAGTACGAATACTCCCAGCACACCGTAGCGTAGCCATTTCAGTGCGGACGAGTAGCGGAAACGGTTTTTCTTCCGTTTGGCGGAGAGCCAGGAAACAATGTCCTGGAATACTCCCAACGGGCAGATGACGGAGCAGTAGATGCGTCCGAATACCAAGGTCAGCACTGCAAGAAACAGTACTACACCGATGTTCAGTGCCAGCACGGCCGGCAGGAATTGTATCTTCGCCATCCATCCGAACCAGGCATGCAGTGTTCCCGTGAAGTCGAGGAACAACAGCGTGATGAGTGCGAAGAAGATGACGGCAAGGGTCAGTCTGATGGTACGTAGCATAAATGTATTGTATAGCGATTAGTATTCGTTCTTTATACCTTTTTTCCCATCTCGTAGGCTTCGTGCATGGAAGGCTTGTCGTTTATCTCGCCCACCTTCCAGGCACCCACGCCATAAATGGTGCCGCATTCTTTGGGCTCTTCCAGGCAGTCGAGGAAGCCACGGAAACCATCGATGGTACGTTCCATCATGGGGACACTTTCTTCGGCGGCGGCGATAATGAAGTAGAACTCCTTGTTTTTTATTTCAAGGTAACGGGCACAACAACGGTCAATCAGTGTCTTCATCTGCGCGCTCATGGTGTAGAAGTAGACGGGGGTTGCCATAACGATGACGTCGGCGGCAATCATCTTTTCCACCACTTCGGCGGCATCGTCCTTTTGTGGGCAGGGTTTGCCGTACATGCTGCATACGCTACATCCCGTGCAGTAGTTGATGTGCTTGTCTTTCAGGAGAATCTTTTCTACTTGATGTCCGGCTTCTGCGGCACCGCGCATGAATTCGTTGCACAAGTGGTCGGAGTTTCCATTCCTGCGGGGACTGGAGGAGAGGATTAATACTTTTTTGCTCATATTCGTTGTTCGTTAGTTAGTAAATGATTACGTGCTACAAAAATAGGCAGGTTTTATGAGAACGGCAGTATACAAATTACGGTTGTTGTTACCTAAATTACTGATTCATTCCAAAAGTATCTCCCGTTCGATGCCGGTGTCTTTCAGAAACTCCCGGTCGTGGCTGATGGCAATTACGGTGCCGGCGTAGTCGCGTATCGTTGCCGTTATTATTTCTATACTCTCGATGTCCAGATTGTTGGTGGGTTCGTCCAGAATGAACATATCCGGGGTATTGTCGGCAATCATCAGGCAGCAGAAGGAGAGGCGCATCTTTTCGCCGCCACTCAGTTTGCCGCACGGCTTGTTCCACACGTCGCGGGGAAAGAGGTAACGGTTGAGGATGGTTTTCACTTCATGTTCCGGCAGGTGGCGGTGGTTGAAAGCTTCTGCTTGTTGGAGTACGCTGCGCTCATTACGGACGAGGGAGTATTCCTGGTCCAGATAGACGGAGGTGAAGTCGGCACGCTCCATCACTCCGTCGGTGGGGTGCAATTCGCCCATGATGAGTTTCAGCAGGGTTGTTTTTCCACTGCCGTTTTTTCCTTTCAAGCTGAGGCGGTCGCCGCTTCTTAGCTGGAAGGTGAGAGGAGAAGCCCAGAGGTTCTTTGCAGCCGTCTCCGTATGGGGTGTTTCTGCGGGGGAGGCTGTATGGTTGGGATAATGGAAGTTGACGTCCCTTGCCGTAACCAGAATCTTGCCCGTATGCAGATGGGAGGCGTTGAAGTCTGTTTTCAGCTTGTCCGTCTGCGACAGTGAACTTTTGATGCCTGCCATTTCCGTCTGCAGCTTTTCCGCTTTCTCCGCATGTATGCTGCTGAGTCTGCTACTGCTGTTTTCCGCATTGTTTTTCAGTCCTCCCATTAGGATGCGGGGAATCCCTTTTTTGATGGAGGCTTTTTCTCCCCGCACATTCTGTTTGGCTTTGCGCTCTTCTACTTCGCGTGCCACTTTGCGTGCAAGGCGCAGGGCTTTCTGCTTCTCTTCTAGTTGTTGGGTGAGGGCGTTTTGTTGCAGGGTCTTCTGTTTTTTGTAGAAGTCGTAGTTTCCGCTGTAATACGTCAATCCCTGGGAGGAGAGTTCGCAGATGGCAGGCAACTGATTCAGTAGCGTGCGGTCGTGACTGATGACGAGCACGGTAGCCGATGTCCGTCGTATCAAGTTATACAGACGTTCCCGTCCATCCGCGTCCAGATAGTTGGTCGGTTCGTCCAGCAGGATGGCTGTTGGGTTGTGCAACTCCATGCCTGCCAGGAAGATGCGGGTCTTTTCGCCGCCGCTAAGTCCTTCCATCGGACGGGAGAGTGTGATACCGTCCAGTCCCCAGCTGTCGAGAGAAGCCTGGGCGCGTTCTTCCACGTTCCAGTCATCATTGAGCGTATTGAAGTGCTTTTCGGTAGCGTCACCGCTTAGGATGGCATGCAGGGCAGATAGCTTGTGGCTGATTCCCAAAGCTTGTGCTATTGTCTGCCGGTCGTATTGTCCGAAGTGCTGGGGCACGTAGTACAGATGTTCGGGGCGTAGCACCGTTCCCGAACTTGGTGACAAGTCTCCTGCCAAAATGCGCATGAGGGTAGACTTGCCGCAACCGTTATTTCCGGTCAGGGCTATTTTATCTCCGGAGTTGATACTCAAATGGAGGTGTGAAAACAAGATTTCCTTATCTGTATGGATATAGCTAAGGTCTTTAATGATAAAGCTCATAAGTTTCTACTGTGTTTTTAGAAGTAAGAATGATAGGGGAGATGCAAGCATTCCCCGAAATTGAAATTCTCGAAGGGGAGGGGTACAGACAAACACAGTATTGGCTAAACATCTATATAGGTGATGCTCAGCGTTCAGTCTGAAAAAGCATGTTGATAGTGATGTTTACCGAAATGTGTTGTCTTTAGTCGGATATTCTCATCGGTGGAATTAATTGGTTAGTGGGCGCAAAGGTAATGATTTCCACTGAATAACAAAGGCTTTTTGCGATATTAATATCGTGTCGGCAAGAAGTTAATATCGTGTTTGCAAGAAATTAACTTCCTGCAGACACGATGTTAATACTTTATTGGTTCTGTTACTTCATGGCCGAAGCATCGAACGAGAGTGGCAGTAATTCTCCCACATTCTTCAGCTCGTAGATTCCCTTTTTGCCATACAGCAACACCCGCATTGGCTGCTTGAAGCGCTTCTCCGTTTCGAGCATCACTTGCCGGCAGGCGCCGCAGGGCGGGATGGGAGACTCCAGGAACTCGTCGTGCTCGTTGCGTGCAGCAATGGCGAGGGTGGTTACTGCCTGGTCGGGATGTTGGGAGTTGGCATAGAATAGGGTGGTGCGTTCTGCACACAGCCCGGAAGGATAGGCGGCGTTTTCCTGGTTGGTGCCGGTCACTACAATACCGTTTGCCAGTCTGGCTGCAGCTCCTACCGAGAAGTGGGAGTAAGGGGCATAGCTGCGGTTGGTAGCCTCGCGGGCGGCATCCATCAGTTCGCGGTCGGCGGCATCCAGTTCTTCATAGTCGTATATCTTGACGGCGATTTCGATATTTAATTCTTTCATAAGGCAAAGGGTTATATTGTAATTAATGTTACAAAGATAGAAAAGAGATTGGTTATTTCAATTCTTTTACGGACTTTTGTGCAGAACTCAACATTTTAAGCATGAAACGGATTTTCAGACTGACTGCTATCATAGCATTTCTTTTTATTTCCATTACAACAGTGCAGGCACAACGCCGGAATGCCCGCTACAATGAGTATATCAAACAGTATGCTCCCCTTGCCGTGGAGCAGATGCAACGTCATAAGATACCTGCCAGCATCACGCTGGCCCAAGGGCTGTTGGAGAGTGGTGCCGGATACAGCGAGCTGGCGCGTAAGAGCAACAACCACTTCGGCATCAAGTGTGGAGGCAACTGGCGCGGACGGACGGTGAGGCATGATGACGATGCCCGCAATGAATGTTTCCGCGCTTATCGCAATCCGAAAGACTCTTATGAAGACCATTCCGATTTCCTGAAACGGGGAGCACGTTATGCTTTTCTTTTCAAACTGAAGATTACGGACTATAAGGGTTGGGCGCGCGGCTTGAAGAAGGCCGGCTATGCTACCGACCCGTCGTATGCCAACCGCCTGATAACCATTATTGAGGACTATGAACTGTATAAGTACGACAGCCGTGGCATGAGCAAACACGATGTCCGCAGTTGGGAGAAGGAACTGAAAAAGAAACCTTGGCTGGCCAATCCGCATCAGGTGTACATTGCCAACGATATAGCTTATGTCGTGGCGCGCGACGGAGACACCTTCCAGGTGTTGGGCAAGGAGTTTGACATCAGCTGGAAGAAACTGGTGAAATACAACGACCTCCATAAAGAATATACACTGGAGGTGGGAGACATCATCTACTTGAAAGAAAAGCGCAAGAAAGCTGCCAAACCCCATACTGTCTACATTGTGAAGGACGGCGATTCCATGCACTCCATTTCCCAAAAGTACGGTATTCGTCTGAAGAACCTTTATAAGATGAATCGTAAGGATGCGGAATACGTGCCCGAGGTGGGAGACCGCTTGAGATTAAGATAAAGAAGCTATCCGAAAATGTACAGGGTGTCCGAAAACGGACACCCTTCTTTTTTGTCTTTTCGCTTACTTTCAGGGGGTTATGATTTTGGCATGGATTTAGTATATATTAAGCGTTATGTTCGCAAACAATAAAATTTAAAGATATGGATAGAGAAATTCCGAAAGAAGTGCGTAATAAAGAACGCAATAAGAAAATCATCCGCTACGGTGCTATCGGCGTGGCAGGTATCGTAGTGGTCAGTGTACTCATTTCATTGATGCGTACGGGAGTGAAGGAGAAAGACCTTGTATTCTCCAAAGTAGGCAAGGGTACGATTGAAGTCAGTGTCAGTGCCTCCGGAAAAGTGGTTCCTGCATTCGAGGAAATTATAAATTCGCCTATTAATACCCGCATTTTGGAAGTGTACAGAAAAGGTGGTGATAGTGTGGATGTCGGTACCCCTATCCTGAAACTGGACTTACAGAGTGCCGAAACCGACTACAAAAAGATGCTGGATGAAGAGCAGATGCGCAGCTACAAGCTGAAACAGCTGAAACTTGACAACCAGACCAAGCTGACCGACCTTCAGATGAAAATCAAAGTCTCCGCCATGAAGCTGGACCGCATGAAGGTGGAACTGCGTAACGAGCAGTACCTTGATAGCCTCGGTTCGGGCACCACCGACAAAGTGCGCCAAGCCGAACTGAGCTACAATGTAGCACAACTGGAATACGAGCAATTACAGCAGCAGTATGCCAACGAGAAGGAAGTGCTGGCTGCAGAATACCAAGTGCAGGAACTGGATTTCAGCATGTTCCAAAAGACACTGGCCGAAACCAAACGTACGCTCGACGATGCGCAGGTGCGTTCGCCCCGGAAGGCCATCCTTACTTATATCAACAATCAGATTGGTGCCCAGGTTCCCGAAGGCTCACAGATTGCCGTCATCTCCGACTTGAGTCACTTCAAGGTGGAAGGCGAGATTGCCGATACTTACGGTGACCGTGTGGCTGCCGGCGGCAAGGCCATTGTGAAGATTGGCAGCGAAAAGCTGGAAGGTTCCGTAAGCAGTGTTACTCCGCTTTCAAAGAATGGCGTCATCTCCTTTACCGTGCAGTTGAATGAGGACAACAACCGCCGACTGCGTTCCGGTCTGAAAACCGACGTCTATGTGATGAATGCAGTGAAGGAAGACGTGATGCGCATAGCCAATGCCAGCTATTATGTGGGACGTGGGGAGTATGAACTTTTTGTACGCAATTCCGACAAGGAAATTGTAAAGCGCAAGGTGCAGCTGGGCGATTCCAACTTTGAGTTTGTAGAAGTGGTCAGTGGCTTGCAACCGGGTGATGAAGTGGTGGTGAGCGATATGAGTAACTATAAGAACAAGAATAAGTTGAAGCTAAAATGATAAAGGTTTACTTGAAACAAGCCTGGGAGCTGTTGAAGCAGAATAAACTGTTCAGCATGCTCTACATTGTGGGTACGGGGCTGGCCATTGCCATGACAATGATTATGGCGGTGGTGTATTATGCGAAGATTGCGCCCGTCTATCCGGAGGCAAACCGCATGAATACGCTTTACCTCAGCAATTCAAAATTCACGCAGGGAAGCGGCAACAATACCAGGACCATGCAATGGGCTGTTTCCTACAAGGCACTGCAAGACTGGTTCTATCCCGTAGAGAATGCCCTTGTCGTTTCGGCCGAGCTGCATAATGATTTGTCGGAAAACAGTTATATACAGCCTGCCGACTGCAGCGGTGATTTTCCGGTTATGGTAAAGTTGACAGACCCTGCTTTTTTCAAGATATATTCTTTCCAATTCCTGGAAGGTAGTCCATTCACGGCATCCGACCTGGCAAGTGGCATTTCCACTGCTGTCATTACCGATGATTTGGCACGCCGCTTGTTCGGTACGACGGAAGAGGTCGTAGGACGCTCGTTCAGCCTGAACTATATCGACTATCGGGTTTGTGGGGTGGTGCGCAGTGCCAGTTACCTCACCTCTAAATCCTATGCACAGCTTTATATACCTTATACGGTGTCGCCCGATTACAGCACTCCCAAGTACGACCTTCCCTATCTGGGAGCTTTCAGTGCTACCTTTCTGGTGCAGGACAGTAAGCAGGGAGATGCTCTGCGGGCTGAGATAAAGGAAATCTGCCGCAAGGAGAATCTTATGCATCCCGATGAATGGAAAGTAGATTTCTGGGAGCAGCCCACCTCCCATCTGTTGAGTGTCTTCAAGACTTATGCAAGTATGGAGTTTGACCTTTGGGCCACAGTGCGCCACTTTCTGCTTGTCCTGCTCGTATTGCTGTTGGTGCCTGCCCTGAATCTGAGCGGCATGATATCGAGCCGTATGGAGGGACGTCTGGCAGAGATGGGTGTGCGGAAATCGTTTGGAGCCGGACGTAAGATACTGCTTTCACAAGTGATGTGGGAAAACCTGCTGCTGACCGCACTGGGCGGAGCATTGGGCTTGCTGCTGGCATGGCTGGCACTTTACGTGGGACGCGAGTGGATATTTACGGTATTCGACAGCTGGCCGAATATGGTACCCGAAGGAGTGGAGGTCCGCGTATCGGGTGAAATGCTGTTTGCTCCGCTGGTTTTTCTCGCCGCATTGGCGCTGTGCGTCGTGCTGAATCTGTTGTCGGCCCTTATACCGGCGTGGTATTCCTTGCGGAAACCGATTGTGAACTCACTGAATGAAAAACGATAAGACACGGGAGGTTGGTATGTTTAAGTTAATATGGAAGAATCTTTGGGCGCGCCGCCGCAAGAACGGATGGTTGTTGGCCGAATTGATATTGGTGAGTATCATCAGTTGGGTTGTATTGGACCCGGTGATTGTGGTCACGCACGATCGTAATATCCCGTTGGGCTATGATGCGGAGCGGCTTTGCCTCATTTCATTGGGCGCATTGCAGCCCCAGGCACCGGGATACGATGCCGAAGCGCAGGACTCTGCTACGTTGGTGGACAACTATTATAATTTGGTGCGTTATGTCAAGGACTTTGACGGTGTGGAATCGGCCACTCCCGTGCTGGGATTCTGTTATCCCAATTCTTCGGGAAGTTCGAATAGTCAATTGTTTGCCGAAGGGGATACGATTCCCTTATCTATTATGATGATACAATTTTTGCCTCATACGAACTTTTTCGATACGTATGGTTTCCGTTCCGGTAAGGGGCGGACACCCGGACAGCTGTCCGACTACGCCTATGCCCCGAATGACATTGTACTGACGGAGAATGCTGCCGAACAGTTGTTCCATACCAAAGACGCGCATGGCAAACGCTGTATAAGCAGAGACCATGGAGATACCTTGTACATGCCGGTTGTCGGTACGATAGGAGCCATGAAGATGTATAGCGAGTGGCGTCCCGTCCCCGTTGCATTTATGCCGATGCTTACCATCGATACAAGTTATATCCCTGAAAGTGCCCATATCCTGGTACGTCTCAAAGAGGGTGTCAGCATGGAGCGTTTTCTGCACGATTTCCGTCCTTGGATGGTGAAGGAGATGAGGCGGGGCAATCTGTTTGCTCGCAGTGTCCGTTCCTATGAGCAGATTATAACGGAGAGCGAAGCCAGCAATTCCACACCGATTTACCGCCGTAATCTGGCGATGGCGGCTTTCTTCCTGGTGAATCTTTGTCTGGGTGTCATCGGTACCTTCTGGTTGCAGACACGTACGAGGCGCGAGGAAGTGGGAGTGATGCTGTCGTTCGGAGCTACACGCAGCGACATTGTCCGCCTGCTGATGGGCGAAGGCACGGTATTGACCGTGGTCGCTTCACTGACTGGTTTTCTGCTCTATTTGCAATATGCACTGAAAGAAGGGCTGGCCAAAGGGCAGAATTGGGTGGAGAGCACAGAGAGCTATTGGGTGTCGGATTTCACCTCGCATTATCTGCTCGTGTCGCTCGTCATCTTTCTGATACTGCTGGTGGTAGTGTTGGTGGGAATCTATATCCCGGCGCGCAACATCAGCCGCATTCCACCTACGGAAGCCCTGCGTGACGAATAGATGAAAACGGACAAGGTGTTCATTTTCGGACACCTTACTGCATGTATAAATAGCAGATAATCAATAATAAACGATTTTGGCACAACTTTTGACCTCTTGAAACAGAAATTGTGCGGAATAGAAACAGAACAGAATAATAACAATTAAATACTTACCATTATGATTAAGTTAACTGGCATCAACAAGATTTATCGTACAAACGAGATTGAAACCGTGGCATTGGAAAATGTAAACCTCGAAGTGAACAAGGGAGAATTTCTCAGTATCATGGGACCTTCCGGTTGTGGAAAATCTACGTTGCTGAACATTATGGGTTTACTGGATGCACCTACCAGCGGCACCATCGAAATAGCCGGTACAAAAGTGGACGGCATGAAGGACAAGGAGCTGGCTGCTTTCCGTAACCAGAAGCTGGGTTTTGTGTTCCAGTCTTTCCATCTGATTAATTCGCTGAATGTGCTGGATAATGTGGAGCTGCCTTTGCTGTATAGAAAGGTGTCTGCCAAGGAACGCCGTCATCTGGCGGAAGAGGTATTGAAGAAGGTCGGTTTGAG
>OHBJ01001791.1_pt1 | contig 14760 bp, 10 predicted proteins | sample 1577241 | NCBI WGS metagenome assembly OHBJ01 (sample SAMEA3541594, study PRJEB24748) | human gut metagenome | biome: human gut; feature: human-associated habitat; material: faeces | place: China | collected 2012
CCGCCTTCTCCCTCGGTCCCGCTTCCGCTTCCGCCTTCTCCTTCGGTCCCGCTTCCGCTTCCGCCTTCCCCTTCGGTCCTGCTTCCGCTTCCGCCTTCCCCTCCGGTCCCGCTTCCGCCAACATCACCAGCTCCGCTTCCGCCTGCCTCACCGCCCACGATTTCCTCTGCGAATGACACGGTCATACATGAACCCACATTTGTAAATGCGAGCACAAACGCAGTCAGGAATGCCATATGGCGGCAATGTTTTTTTGATAAATTCCTTTTAAACACAGCCATTTCCTCCTCATATCCCAAAAATACGTGCTTCGAACAAACTCTTGGTATAATCATACAGGAAAAGGCATTTCACAAACCATTTCATAAAAACATTTTTTTACTGATATTATGGTTTTTTTCTATTTTGTGACCGGGTTGTAACCGCCCGCCCTTTTACAATGCATATTAAGGTATGCTTGAAGATCCATTCCCACCATCACCAGCTTTTCGCGCAAGGAATCATTGTTTATCTGTATCTGAAGTTCATCAGCCCTATCGCTGCATATAGTATTTCTTACTCCTCTTCCGCTTTCCGGCATCCCGCTGTTTCTGAAGCTTTTCCGCTTCTTCGTTCTTCCCGCCCCACTCCCCCAGATCCACATTCTGCAGATGCAGGATAACCTTTTGCCCGCACCGGCTCCTCATGCTGTTTGCAATGCGGTTCTCTATCATACGGCATTTATCCTTCTTTAAATCGCTGGCCATGATCAGGAACTGGTCCGGACTGTATTTTGTATAGATGTCCCCCCTTCTCAGGGAATCATGGATGACCTGGTTTAGTATATCGCTGTACTCCTGAAGCCTGATTTGGTTCTCTATGGGACAATCCCTGCCATCCCTGATGGTACATATAATCAGGATGCCCTTCCTCCTGCCCCGTTCCGTCAGCCGGTTCTCCCTACGGAAGCAGTCAATGAAACCCGGATATGAACAATAGTACGCTCCGGCTGACCATTCCTTTTCCTCCAGGCTTTTCCGTATATCCTCAATTCCTCCTGATGCATTCTGAAGCTGGGCACCCACCTGCTTTAAACGGGCCAGCACATAGTCCGAAGGGATATTGCCTGTCTCCCCAATGAACATGCTCAGGGCATTTTCATAGGCCTTCAGCGCCTCCCCGTATCTCTTGAGGGATAACAGCGCCTCCATCTTTTCTTCCACCCACTCCACCAGAGGATATATCTCAAGGGCCGTATCACACAATTTTACTATCTTTTCATAATCCCTGTGCCGGGCCATCAATGCGCAGGCCTCCCTGACACTTTTAAAATAAATGTCCTGATAATGGCTCCTGCTGCTTTCCACCCATGCCTCTCCGGCTTCGGGAGTTGGCTTTACCTCCGGCTTCGGTGTCGGAGTCGGCTTTACAGGGTCTGGCGTGGGAGGTTTTATACCGTTGGAATTATACAGCTCCAGATTCAGACGCAGGTGCAGCGTCTCATCAAGAGCCTTCCGCAAGTCACTCGCAATGCCATCGACACCGCCGTCGTGGTGATACACGATAGCCGGTTTGCCGTACTGGTCAGTGCCGACCTTCGCATCGGTGCAGATAACATTTTGAGGAAACGCCTGAAAGAACTTGTTGCCGGGAACTTTCGTGCCTCGGTCAACGACAGACTGAATGAAAAATTCCTCATCAGCCGACAATGCTTTCTTTCCTGTATGCTTCTGGAAAATAATAAGGTCTGATCCGGCATCAGTTCCGGCATTTTCGGAGAAAGTATTGTTGGGCAGACGCAACGCCGCCACAAGGTCGGCACGCTTCACCAGCTCCATCCTGATGAAAGGACTGCCGGCGTTCATCACACCCTGTGAGGCAATGAAAGCAACCAATCCTCCTTCACGCACTTGGTCAAGTGCTTTGAGGAAGAAATAATTGTGAATAGACTTGGTAGCCTGACGATATGCAATCTCTTTGCTCACTGCATAAGCCGGGTCTGCAACCGCAAAATCACCGAAAGGAACATTGGATGCGGCGACATCGAAGTACCCGTTGAAGTCACGCTCAATCTTTTCAAAGCCCTCTATGCGTGTGAGTATTGACGGATGCAGAGCCGAAAGGATTTTGCCCGTAAGCAAATCCTTCTCATACGCCAGTATCTCTGCACCGGGGTATCTGTCATTGCGCAGAAAGGAGTCGATGAAAGCACCCTGTCCGGCTGACGGTTCCAAAAAACTTTTCACCTCGACACCGGAATATTTTAGCGCATCTGATATGGCATCTACTATGCGGTTGTCGGTATAGAACGCCGTCAGCACCGATGCTTTCAGTGAGTCCATATACCTTGCAAACTCCTTGTCATCCTTTGAATAGTCATGGATAAGGCGACGCAGTTCCACTGTCGGTGCAAACAATTCGATGTCTGATTTGCTCCATTTGGCAGCATCTGCTAATTCGTTTGCATCGTTGAGTATGCACTTTAACCCTCCGAAGCCAGCATACTTCCGCAGTATCTCGCGTTCTTCGGCATTTTGCGCAGTGCGCCCTTCAACACCGAGGCGTAAAGCAAGCCTTATCGCCTCGATGTTGTCGCGCATGGTACGGAGGCGGTTATAAGCCATAGCCGTCAAGTATTTCGGTGATTGTTCCGAGCAGTTCGGTCAGCATCGGCTGATGGGTCTCCCTGTCAAGGAAGTCGCCGTTGACCTCGTAGCGGTCGAGTATTTCGCTGACGGGTTGCAGACTTAGCAGATGCACGGCGAAGTCAGGCATATACTCCGGCGGCAGACGCAGCCAGAGGTTTTCCTCCACCATATTATATATAATGTCGTAGCGCGACACATACAGTCCGGCAAGGAGGGTGCGCATAGCCAACTCACGGGCAATCGGTACGGGCTTGCCTTCCAGACGAGCCGACACGAATGTGTCGTATGCGTCGTCCGAGCGGGTTTCTATGAAATTCTTATTGTCTCTCTGGGGAAAATGATGGTCAATGAGATGACCTCGGAGATAGACTTGGAAAAAGTCTGCCTCCGGCAATTCTATGTTATGTTTCATCGGGGAATGCGGATATAGTGGTTGCCGGAATCCTTCTCTGTGCCGGTGTGTGAGGCGTACAATGAAAAAGGACACCGGGTATCCCTCCCGATGTCCAACCACTAAATCCGCGTCAAAAATGAAACAAAAACATAATGACGCTGAATCAATGGCAAAGATAATAAATTATCCTGACACGGGAGGAATAGTTATGGTTATTCTGTCTTGATTTCAAGAGGATTTAGGCGTGTTTAACCGTTTTTGCCTTGTTCCCATTACGGTAACGGCGGCTTTTCTTCTTGCCGCCTTTGGGCTTACACCCCTTGCCGGAACTGTCGGGAGCGAAGGCGTCGATGACGCGCTTGACTATGAGGTTGTATAGCTTTTCCTCGTCGCGGCTGAGATCCGTGGGGTGCAGTCCGGTGGTTACGATGCCGAAACCGTTATAGACTGTCTCGCCGTTGCGGAAGTTGTGGCATTTGGAGGGTTTGCCTTCCGGTATCGACCGGCCCCACCTGCTGTTGTAGCGCAGCATTTCCATATTGCGGAGCATCGCCTTCCATACTCCGCCGGGGATGGTGTTCTGCATTACCATCGGGTAGGATATGAGTTTCTTGGCATACAGGCGGTATGCCGTCAGTATTGTCTTTTCGTGGGAGTAGTCCAGTTCACAGGCCGCCTCAATCATAAGGGCCGGGAGGTTGAACAGGGGACAGCGGTCAGTGATTACCCCTATATAGTTGTCTCCCTCGCGCTGTTCTCCGGGAGCCGGGGCGGGTACGCCGGCACATTCCGCATCTTTGGCGGCGTCGGCGACGGATATTTCCTCTACTGCGGGCGACCCTTTCAGTTCGGCGTTTTCCTCTGCGGCCTGTACGATGGCGTTGTAGATGGATTCCTCCAGCCATTTCTCGTATTCCTTGCGGTTCTGAGGCCCGTGGTTCACGGCATGGACGATGGCTTTCCTTGTCAGCACGGGGAGCCATGCGCGGCGCGTATCCACGGGGCAGGCGATGAAGTAGTAGAGGCTCAGGAAGTCGAGGTCTCCGGTAATGTCGGGACGCATGGCGTTCACGACCGTCAGGCTCATCTTCCACAGAGCCTTGATTGTGTCGAACTGTCTGTTGTCCTCGGCAGATTTCTTGTAGCCGACAAGCTCATCGTAGTTGCGCATGGCGAACTTGAAGTTATGGGCGTAGGCGAGTCGGCTCTCCATAGTGGTCGAGAGTACGAAACTCTCCTGCGGTGAGAAGGTTGCCTCCACGAGCTGTCCGTTTGTCCATGTCACGGCATAGCCGTTGCCGAGGTAGTAACCCTCGTGTTTTTCATTCGCGCCGATGGCTCTGGCAATTGTATCCGCTGTGATCTGATGGTCTGTCACGACGGTTATGAGATTTTTCTGTTTCATTTTTGCTTTTTTATTGGGGTGGATATTTTGGATCAGTGGTTTTTGAAATAGCACCGGAGATTCCGGACTCCCCGGGATGCCGTTTCGGAGTGCAGGGTCTTAAACCTGCTTTTGAAGATTACATCTTCGGGCCTTTGGGCTTGCGCTGCTGACGCATCTGGTTCTCGTTCTTGGGAGCCGTCTGATATTTCTGGAGCGGTTCAGCCACTTTGCTTGTCGCCTCGTTGGTCAGTCCGTCGTTGTTGACGGCCTTCTGAATCTTGGATTCCTCGGCGACTTTCACGCGGGGGTCGTTGAGCGATGTGTTCGGACGCTGTTTCTCAGGGTTGAACCAGAGATACACCGTGCATGGCTGTCCCTTGTCGTCGAGGCGGTTGGTAAGTTCCGCCACGCGGCCCTCGGCGTAGTCTTTCTGCTGCTGTTCGGTGAGAGGAATTTTCGCCCATTTGGAAAGGGGCTTTATCTTGCCGTCCTTCGTGAGCCACGACGACTGCTGCTGATTCGTGGTGTTACCCTGCGTCTGTGTCTGCGACTGCGCCTGTTCCTGCTTTCTGGCCGCGCCGGGTACGAACTCCACACCTTTGCGGTCCGCCGACACCTGAAGCACCACGTTGTAGGTCTTGCCGTTCTTGTCGGTTATCTCTTTAGGTGGGAGTGCCTTGCCTTCTTTGAGCTGCATGACCTCGGCGACGGTCAGTTTTGTCTGGCCCACGGTGTCGCGGACAAACACATCCTTGACCGGGACGGAGACTATTTCGTTGGTGTAGCGGTCGATGCTGACGTATGACGGCACTTTCTCGCCGTTCTTGTCGGTCAGTTCCACTACCTTGCCGAGATTGCCGGTCTCGCGCAGAGCCGCCTTGTCCTCCTTGCTGAACTCGTAGCCCTCAAATTTCTGGTCGAGCTTCGGCTCACGGTGGATGAAGTGCGGCACCACCTTGACATTGCCGTCGGAGTCCGTGCGGAATGACAGTCGCGCGTCGATGGGGAATTTCTCTCCGGCGAATGTCGGGGTGACGGTGACGACCCTTGATTTGCGGTTGTAGAGCATCTCGCGGAGGTCTCCCGATTTTTCCAGCTCGTCGCGGTCGATGCCCCATTTCTCCTTGAGGTTCGCCCAGTCGATTTTGCTCTCGTCGATAGCGGAGTGTCTGGCCTCCTTTGCGGATGCCTGAGCGTTGGATTGTGCCTGCTGATCCTCCTGCGGGGAGCCTGCCGGCGACTGCTTGGGCTGTTCGGCCCTCTGCGCCGCCTCCTGCTTGTTGTCCTGCGTATCCTGCGGGAGATTGACCTTGTTGTTCTTCAGCATATCGGCGTTGGCGACAGGGTCTTTTGAGAGGTCTCCGATTACGGTGCCTACCGTATCGTAGCGGTCAGCGGGTACTCGGAAGAATCCGAAGGTAGTGGGGTTCTTGCACTGGCGCACGAAGTTGGAGAGGAAAGCCTCCAGCGGGTTCTGACCTTTGGAGAATTTAACGAGGTCCGAGAGTTTCGCCGACTTTACATCGGTCATCTTTGGTGTGCCGTCCTCATTGAGTCCGGTCACCGCGCCTACCTGCCCGGTATCGTTGTTGCGGACGATAAGCACTTCTTCTAAGTTCTGGTCTTTTGCCATAAATTAAAAAGTGTTTTGGGATTTGATACTTGCGCCACCGAAGTGACGCGGGATTATTTGTGTGTTGTAGGTGTGTCATGCGTTCTGCACGGAGAATAATTCTATCACATCGGCTTTACGGTATTTCACCTTGCAGTTCTTGCCGGAGCCTGTCTTGATATAGGCAATCATGCCGCATTTGCGATATTCGTACATCGTGCGTCTTGAAACGTGGTATCTTTCGCATACCTGCTGTTCCGTCCACGTTTCTTCCTCCGGGTCAAGGATGCCGAAGCCCTGAAAAGCCTCCGTAACCTTTTTCGCCACATGGTCAATCTTGCTGTCAAGGCCAGTCTTGACATTCCTGACCTCCGATGCCAGCTCACGGATGAGCCGGACAAGTGTCGTGTATTCCTCCGTCCTCATTGCCCACGATTCTTAAAAAGGGACTTCATCATACGGAAGGCGATAGCCATCATCAGTCTGGTCTGATATTCGCGGATTGTCTCGGCGATGTAATTGAGCATTTTTGTTATCATATTCTTTTTCGGATTTAATGTTATGCCGCAAAGTTCGCCATAAGCCGAAACCCTGCTGAGGTATTCCTCAGGTAGTTCCCTGTTTTTTTAAGACACGTTAAGATTTGGTGGTGGCTATCCATACTCCTTTTGAAAGAGTATAGAGGTCAGTCTGCCAGTCCGTTATAACGGATTGACATGACGGTGTGTGTCGTTAAAAATTCAGGGATAAATCCAATAAGGCGAGATTAATGGTCTATCAGGAAATGTCATGACTTATATCCTGAAAATGCCCAATCGGTTATCATGGGGAAAGCCCGGCACCGTATCGGATTCGATATAGAAACAACCGGAATATGGCTGTTTGTTTCCGACAAATTTCCAAGTTGGGAAATGTTGGGAAACTTCATTGAAATATCGGGAACCCGCTGACAGACAGTAATCTTTTTCGCCACAGAGATGGTTACACGTTCAAAGCGTAAGACAGGCGAGTGCCTCATACGCTTTACTCAAAATCCCAGCCGAAATATAGATACCGGCGACCCGCAGTCCGGAATGTGGGCCACCCTCTCTGTATTCGGTCAAATCACCCACTAATCCCGTTAAAAGATGAAACACAAAATTAGACACTTATCATCTGCGCCTACGCAGACCATCAGTTGGATTGTCCCGACAACTGTCTATTTCCTTCCACGCAACAAGATACCTGTAACAAATGGATAGTAATCCAAAAGAACTGAATGATAGGGAACTCTTGACCAGAATTCTCCACATTTTAGAGAGCAAGCACAAGGGTAATAGCAGTTCTGAAAAGAAATCTGAGCTACGGGTGTATGACAATAAAGCTATTATGGCCCTTCTTAATATCAAAGATAAATATCTAAAGAAACTTCGGGACAATGGATATTTAGGATATTCAAGAGAGGGCGATAAATATTGGTACACTCAGGAAGATGTGGATCTCTTTCTAAGGCGATTCCATTATGAACCCTATGCTTCCGCAGGCATTCTCCCCATGTAATGAACTTCCAATCGGCACAATATGAGTGCTGATTGGAAGTTATTGCTCATATATAGCCTTATATTTCAGAAATATTAGGTACCTTTGCATATGGAATCTACACAAGAAAACAATCTATCAATACAAAATACACCGAACAAGGAACCGGTCACATATTGTGACCGGTTGGCAATGCCAATAGAAAACCGTATCCTAACCCTGAGAGACAAACAGGTAATGATTGACCGGGATCTGGCAGAATTGTATGGAGTGGAAACTAAAGTGCTTAATCAAGCCGTAAAACGTAATGTTGAGCGTTTCCCGGAGCATTTTAGATTTCAGCTCTCAAATCAGGAGAAAGATGAACTGGTCACAAATTGTGACCGGTTCAATGGTCTCAAACACTCATCGGTTAATCCTTTCGCCTTTACCGAACAGGGAGTCGCTATGCTTTCTGCCGTATTGAAAAGCGAAACTGCCGTCTATACAAGCATCCGTATAATCGATGCTTTCGTGGCTATGCGAAACTTCCTGATGAATAATGCCTCAATTTTCCAACGGATGGAACGTATTGAGATGAAGCAGTTGAAGACTGATGAAAAGGTCGATGCAATTCTTGATCGCCTTAATGAACCCAAAGAACCCGAACAGGGTGTATTCTTCAATGGTCAGATTTTCGACGCGTATGCCTTCATTGCCAAACTAATCAGAAAGGCTAAAAAACGGATAGTCGTCATTGACAGCTATGTTGACGATTCGGTGCTTGTGCAACTGTCAAAACGAAATCCCGGTGTGACTGTTGATATTTACGATGGTAAAATTTCACAGCAACTTCGTCAGGATGTTGCGCGACACAATGCCCAGTATCCGGGCGTTACCTTACACGCTTACAACAAGGCTCACGACCGTTTTCTTATAATTGATGAGGAAGTCTATCACATCGGCCATTCGCTCAAAGACCTCGGCAAGAAACTGTTTGCGTTCTCGAAGATGGATGTCATGACCGGAACAGAGCTTATCTCGCAGCTATGATGAACGAAAAGAAAGTCACCCCCCTAATGTTAACAAATGTTATAAACTTGCCAAAGGAGGATTTTTGGGGAATAAAAGTCCCTCATTATCCGTTTTTTATATAGAATAAACTTCTCAAACAAAATGAAATCCTCCAAAGGAAGAAGAATAATAAGAGATTTGGCAGTATGTTTGACCAATGTTTCGCCAATGTTTGGCCAAAGGCTTGGCTATCGCCTCAGACCGTCTCAAATGGCGCAGTTTGTTTTGCCAAATGCAAACACAACACACTTAATGCCCTCATACTCAGTAACCTACTCGCTTTTCAACGAAGAGGAGTATTGAAGCATAACAAGCAGTTAATAGCCTGATAATCAAATAGGGTGACTGACATCGAAATGTTAGTCACCTTTGTTTTACCTTGTTTTGGCGCATAATTCACGAACCTAAAGATGAGCATATATCAGCGAGTTACGTCTAATGCGAATCAGCTTGCGAGCCAATGCGAATCAAATGCCGGTCACGTGACAACGTAGATTATTCCGGGACTCCTTGTGTGCGAGAAGGGATATCCTCTGGCTTACAACATCTTCAACGGTGCGCAATAACCAAAGACAAGATAAACAAGCGCAGTTACAGCAAATTCCTTAAGATTGAAAAAGAAAATTAGCTGCTGCTTGATGGCAGAGGGTGGTTGCGCCACCGGCGTCAGGAGGGGGTTACTTCGGTGAGGTCTACCAGGCGGTGGAGAATGGCGAAGATTATCAGGCCGGCGGGGGTGTGGATTTCCAGTTTGGCAGCTATATTGCGGCGGTGTGTCGCCACGGTGTGTACCGAGATACACAGTTGGTCGGCTATCTCTTTGTTTACCAACCCTTTGGCTACGCAGCGGATTATATCTTTTTCGCGTTCGCTCAGCAGGGCGAGATGCGGGTCATCGGCCGGTTCGTCGGCCGGCTTCTCCTTTTTGGAGTCACGGCCGGTGTCGCGCAACTGCTTTTCGAGGCGGCGCACCGCCGGGATGAACAGGCGGCTCTCAACATCGAAATGGCTGAGCATATCGCGCTCGCACGTGATGATGTCGAAGAGCACGCCGCTGAGCCGAGCGTTGTCTTTCTGCTTGTAATGATAGATGAAGAGGTTTTTCAGTTCCTTGAGTTTTTCGGCGGTGTCCACGTGGCTGTCCGAATAGCGCGAAATGTTGTAATCATTGTCGAGTTCGCCATCGAGCAGCCGTTCTACATATTTGAAAATCACCTCGTTTTCAAACTCCATGTGTCTTTTCACCTCCACCACATAATCGTCATAAAACTTCATCAGCAGTGTGGTGACTTCGTTGGAATCTGAGTAATTTATGGCCTCTATGAGGTTACGGCGAATCTTGATGAGCTCTATGTCCAAAAAATAGGAATGCGCATTCTTAAGGTATCGCATCAGCGGCGAGAGGGAGATGTCGGCGTCGCTGAACGGGTAATCGCTGAGCAGGTTGCACACACACAGGAACGTGCCGGTGTGCACATTGTTTTCGCGGCAGACGAGCTCCACGGAGCCATCGCCGAAGCCGAAGGAAATTCCGAAGCGGCTGATGGCGGGCAGCAGCATCGCGTTGTCTGAAATCAATTCCCGCATTTTATTGGAAGCGCGGTATCCTCTTTGTTTGTCTATCATTGTCGTTGATGTCTCATGGTTGGTTTTTCCCATGCAAAGTTACTTCTATTAATCGGGCGGTGCAATACTTATTAGAAGTGATTTTTCAATCCGGGGGAAACATTTCCACACCTCCGGCAAAGCCTGCCCTCACTTGAAATATGGTCTTTTTTGGGTATTGCATCGGCATTTATCAGGCAGTAATTTTGCAACGTAAAATCTCAACCCGCACATTAACCATAATAGCAAGATAGATATGAAACAAGTAAAAAAACTGTTTGGCACGTTGCTAATGACACTGCTTCTGACAGCATTCGCAGCCTGTTCCGAGGACAACAAGAACGACGGTCCGGGAGCACCGGCGGCCAAAAGCGTTGCCGGCAGCTACACCGGAGACATGACTTGCTCGGTCATGGGTGACGAAAGTGTGTTCGAAGACCTGACTTTCGAAATGGAGGCTACCGACGACGCCACTGTGTCTGTAACAATCCCGAGCTTCGGCGAACCGCCGATGAAGATGCCTTCCATGACAGTCGCAGATGTTGCGGTTAGCGGCACAGACGGTTTCTACACCCTTGCCTCCACCGAGTTCAAGGGAACGACAGCCGACGGCAAATCCTACTCAGGCATCCTGACCGGCAACTCCGAAAACGGGACGCTGACGCTGCGTTTTAACCTCAACTACGGCGCCATGCCGATGCCGCTCATCTGCACGTTCACAGCCAATAAGAAGTAAACATCTATTCTCCTGACGCATCTGCCCGGCGTGTAGCATAGCAGCCGGGCAGATGATTAACCCCAAAACACTCCGTTCACTACTACTACATTCATGACAAAGAAGAAAAAACTGATACTGCTAACCGCAGTATGCACCGTAGTCATTACCGCAGGCCTGGTGTTGTGGAAATGCCTGGCAGCCCCCACCCGCATCGCCTTTGTCAACTACCAGGCCATAACCTTGGGGCAAATTTCAAAAACCAACGACAACAGCTTCATCAAGATTGAGGAACTACCGGCCGAAGAACTCGACAAGGCCGGAAAATACGACATGGTGCTGGTCAACGGCATGGGCCTGCGCATCACCGACGAACAACGCCGCGCCCTCTCCGATGCCGCCGACTCAGGAACACCAGTGCTCACCTCGGCCGCCACCAATCCTGACAACCAGATAAACTCCGTGGATTCGGTGGACTACGAATACATAAAGCAATACCTCACAGGCGGCCGCAACAATTACCGCAACATGCTGCGCTATGTGCGCCGCTTCATTGACGGCAAAAAGCTCTTCGCCCCCGTGCCGGGCGACCCGTCGCTCACCGCCTCATCCCTGCTCTATTACCCCTCGGAGAACGATGAGCTGAACTTCGGCTCTGTGGCGGAATATGAAACATGGTTGCGAAAGGAGGGAAAATGGCGCGAAAGTGCACCGCGTGTCATCCTCACCGGACAGATGGGCGTCCCCGACAGCCTGGTGCGACGCCTCGAAGCCACCGGCAACATGGTCTACCCCGCCGGAGTCATACAGACGCTCATTAACAAGGGTCACGCCGACTCCATCCATGCTTCGGCCGTCATCAACATGGCGCACGGCCGAATGGGCGACGATGTGACCGGATGGCTACGCGCACAGAATATCCCCCTGTTCGCCACCGTCAACGCCAACCGCGACTACAAGGAATGGATGGCCGACAAGATGGGGATGAACGGCGGTTTCCTCTCGCAAAGCATCGTGACGCCTGAAATCGATGGCGCCATACGTCCATTCACCCTTTTCGCCCACTTCACAGGCAAAGACGGTCTCCCCTCCGTGGAAGCCATTCCCGACCGCCTCTCCGACTTCGTGACCACCGTGAATAATTACATCTCGCTGCAACGCAAGGCCAACAAGGACAAGAAGGTGGCCATCTTCTACTTCAAAGGTCCCGGACAGAGCGCCCTCGCAGCAGAAGGGATGGACGTGGCTCCGTCACTCTACAACCTGCTGGTAAAGATGAAGGAAGCCGGATACACCATTACCGGTCTCCCCGCCTCCGCTGCCGAGCTGGAACAGATGATAAAGGAACGTGGCCGCATCTTCAACGGTTACGCCACCGGCGCTATGGATGAATTCGTGAAGAGTGCCAGCCCGCAGATTATCGGCAAGGGCGAATACGACAAATGGACGCGACAGGCCCTTCCCAAGAAGATGACGGCGCAGGTGGACAGTGTTGACGGCGCCTTCCCCGGCCACGGCCTGAGCGATGGCCGCGGCAACCTGGCGCTGGCACGCCTCGACTTCGGCAACGTGGTGCTAATCCCGCAACCGGCCGCCGGCCTTGGTGACGATGACTTCAAGATGGTGCACGGCACCGATGCCGCACCCCCCCACCAATATGTGGCCGCTTACCTATGGGCACGCTACGGCTTCAAGGCCGACGCGCTGATGCACTTCGGCGCCCACGGCTCCCTGGAATTCACGCCGCGCAAGCAGGTGGCCCTCGGCAGCGAAGACTGGCCCGACCGCCTCGTAGGCACGCTGCCCCACGTCTACGTATACTCTACCTCGAATGTCGGCGAGGCAATGACGGCCAAGCGCCGCAGCTACGCCGGGATTGTGAACTACCTAACCCCGCCCTTCATGGAGAGCAACGTGCGCGGCATCTACAAAGACCTCTCCGAAGCCATCGCCGCCTACAACAAGACCACCGGGGATGCGGCCGCAGCACGCGTCAAAGCCCTCACGCTGAAACTCGGAATCCACCGAGAGTTACGCATTGACAGCCTGAAACCCTTCACCGCCGAAGACATCGCCCGCATCGAAAGCTTCGCCGAAGAGCTTGCCAACGAGAAAATCACCGGCGCGCTCTACGTAATGGGTGTCCCCTACGCGCCTAACTGCATACAGTCCACGCTCAAGGCGATGACCGTCGACCCGATAGCCTACAGTCTGCAAAAGCTGCGCGGCGGCGACCTGAACGCGTGGCGCACACGTGCCACGGAACTTGTGGAAAGCAACGCCGCCATCGACGATGCCTCCATCTGCAAAATAGCAGGAATCTCGCAGGTGCAGCTTGACAGCGCGCGTAGTATCCTGCGGGAGATGGACGGTTCGCCAGACATGCTTTCGCGCATGATGGTGATGGGAGCCATGATGCCGGCCGAAAAGCAGCATCCCCTCAGAATTGCTGACCGCAAAACACCGAATAAGAAACACTCTATGATTCCCGGCATGTCGCCCGAGAAAGCCCTCTCCATGGCACGCAAGATGGGCGCCGACGAGGCTTCAATCAAAAAGATGGAGGCCGCTATGAAAGCCAAGAAACCCGGCGTCAAACACGGCAAGTCAGCCACGCCGTCAGCTCCCGCTTACTCCAAGCAACAGCTGGAGCGTGCACTGGCCATCGGCGAGGTGGAACGCGCACTGAACAACATTACCAAATACCGCGAAGGACTGATGAACAGCCCCGCCGCCGAACTTTCGGCCATCCTCAACGCCCTGAACGGCGGCTTCCTATCCCCTACCCCCGGGGGTGACCCCGTACTTAATCCCGGCGTCCTCCCTACGGGACGCAATATGTTTGCCGTCAACGCCGAGGAGACACCCTCCGTCGCCGCATGGGAGAAAGGCAAGGAGCTGGTCAACAATACTTTGGAGATGTACCGTAAGGCGCATGGCGACTCGCTGCCGCGCAAGGTGAGCTACACGCTGTGGAGCAGCGAGTTCATCGAGACCGAAGGTGCCACCATAGCGCAGGTGCTCTACATGCTCGGCGTTGAACCCGTGCGCGACCCCTTCGGACGCGTCACCGACCTTCGCCTCATCCCCTCCGCAGACCTGGGCCGTCCGCGCGTCGACGTTGTGGTGCAGACCTCCGGACAGCTCCGCGATCTGGCCGCATCACGCCTCTTTCTCATATCCCGCGCCGTAAAAATGGCCGCCGAAGCAAAGGATGACAAGTATCCCAACTTCGTGGCAGAAGGTGTCGTGGCGTCGGAAAAACACCTCGTGGACAAGGGCGTGTCGCCCAAAGAGGCCCGCGAAATGTCCACCTCGCGCGTCTTCGGCGGCGTGAACGGCAACTACGGCACCGGCATACAGGCCATGGTGGAGGCAGGCGACCGCTGGGAGAGCGAAAAGGAGATTGCCGAGACTTACCTCAACAATATGGGGGCGTCATACGGCAGCGAGCAGGACTGGGAACAGACGCGACAGTATGCATTTGAGGCGGCACTGACACGCACCGACGTGGTGGTGCAGCCGCGACAGAGCAATACCTGGGGCGCGCTGAGCCTCGACCACGTGTATGAGTTCATGGGCGGCATGGACATGGCCGTGCGCAACGTCACCGGCAAGGACCCCGACGCCTACCTCAGTGACTACCGCAACCGCAGCCACGCCAAGATGCAGGAGGTGAAGGAGGCCATCGGCATCGAGAGCCGAACGACCATCCTCAATCCCACTTACATCAAAGAGAAGATGAAGGGTGGCGCCGCGGATGCCGCGGCCGTTTCGGACGTCGTGAAGAACACCTACGGCTGGAACGTGATGAAGCCCGACGTCATAGATGACGAGCTTTGGAACGAC
>OHBJ01001797.1_pt1 | contig 14747 bp, 10 predicted proteins | sample 1577241 | NCBI WGS metagenome assembly OHBJ01 (sample SAMEA3541594, study PRJEB24748) | human gut metagenome | biome: human gut; feature: human-associated habitat; material: faeces | place: China | collected 2012
AGCGCCAGGAATTCAATCCCGGCGCTGTTTCCCTGTCTAAAGCCTTTTTATGAGTCTGTCCCTGAAAAGGGCAGGAGGAATCCTATGAATCTTCAGCACATGAAATATGCCGTGGCTGTGGCGGAGACCGGCTCCATCAATAAAGCGGCGGACCGCTTGTTTGTGGGCCAGTCCAATCTTAGCCGGGCCATCAAGGAGCTGGAAAACAGCCTGGGTGTTGCTATCTTTGAGCGCAGCGCCCACGGGATGGAGCTGACCCCGGAGGGCGGGGTGTTCCTGCGGTATGCCAAGGCGATCCTGCAGCAGGTGGATGAGGTGGAGCATATGTTTACCGAAGGCTCCGCCAAGAAAAAGCACTTTTCCATCTCGGTGCCGCGCTCCAGCTATATCTCGGAGGCCTTTGCCCGTTTTTCCTGCGAGCTTTCCGCCGATGAGGAGTTTGAAGTCTTCTACAAGGAAACCAACGCTATGCGTACCCTGAAGAATGTTCTTCAGGACGACTATAAACTGGGCATCCTGCGGTATGCCGAAAACTACGACCGCTACTATAAGGAATTGGTGGAAGAAAAGGGTCTGCGGTGTGAGCTGGTGGCGGAATTCCGCTAGCTCCGGCAAGGATGGCACAGATTCTTAAGGATATTAATATATGTTTTCTGTTTGCACAGAAGTATCATCCGGCTATGAGATTTGTTGGGGGTGTGAGAAAGGAAATAGGAATCCGTACATTATTCAACATACTTGGACCGCTGGCTAATCCGGCAGGAGCTTCTATGCAGCTTTTTGGAGTGTATAGTGAGGAACTTGTTGAGCCACTTGCCCATGTATTACATAATTTAGGCTGCAAAAGAGCCATGACAATATATGGAATGGACAGTATAGATGAAATATCTTTAAGTGCTGATACAAAGGTCTGCGAGTTCAAAGGTGATGAGTTCAAATCATATACTATAAAACCAGAGGATTTTGGATTTACAAGATGCAAGAAGGAAGATCTTGCAGGCGGTGAGCCGGCAGTTAATGCCAAGATTGCAAGAGATATTCTTGATGGTGCAGAAGGGCCTAAGACAGATGTTGTACTTCTTAATGCAGGTGCTGCTATATATCTTGCTTCAGATGGTATTACAATGAAGGAAGGTGTTGAGAAGGCAAGAGAAATTATTAAGAGCGGATTAGCTAAGAAGCAGCTTGAAAGATTTATAGAAGAGACTAATAAGTAATTCTGAATAATTATATATTAAGATGGGGAGATTTCTGTAAAAACGGAAATCTCCTTTTTGGTGTATCTTGAAAGTATATAAGAACAAATGTATTGTACAACCTCATGATATATGCAATATAGGACTGAACTATATACTGTAAAAAGTAAATCTAAATGTGACGGAAAAGTTACAGGTTATAACGAAAAAACGACAGAAGACGACATATATAACACAGAAAAATGGCAATCTGATATAATAAGTGAGTCGGAATAATAATCATGATTGGGGGACAATGTTAGTATTTAATTTGTTTGGCAAGAAAGATACAGAATGTATCAGATTTGAACGTTATTTCTTGTCAATGGGTAACTGTCTGGAAGATTTCTGGAGTATTATGCGAAAGGATATGAACGGTTTTTCAAGAGAGGAGGAAGAGGCTTTTATAGGAGAATATAAGAATGTGCTTATTGTTATGTCAGAAAGTTATATGACGGATATTAATGCACTTTATTATATGGATATCTTACGGAGCCTTAAAGAAAAGGGACATATAAACATAGTCGCAATGATTCAGAATGGTACGGTCATACCGGAAAGGTACAGATGGATTACTGGTCCTGAGGTCAGCAGGATAGCTTTTTATTAATATTTGCTTGCATTTATGTGCCAGAATCTCTATAATCAACTTTGTATGATTATTTTTATAATAGATTATTATCTGTTATGCGTATTTTTTGGAGGAGATTATTAATGATTAGTGCTAACAACGTAACACTTAGAATCGGTAAGAAGGCTCTTTTTGAAGATGTTAACATTAAGTTCACAGAAGGTAACTGTTATGGACTTATTGGTGCGAATGGTGCCGGAAAGTCAACATTTTTAAAAATTCTTACAGGACAGATAGAACCTAGCAAGGGCGATGTTTCAATCACACCGGGTCAGAGATTATCTTTCTTAGAGCAGGATCACTTCAAGTATGATGAATATAATGTTCTTGATACAGTAATCATGGGTAATGACAGACTTTACCAGATTATGAAAGAGAAAGAAGCTATATATGCCAAGGAAGATTTTACAGAGGAAGATGGTAACAAGGCAAGTGAGCTTGAGGCTGAGTTTGCAGATATGAATGGCTGGGAGGCTGAATCAGATGCTGCACAGCTTCTTAACGGACTTGGAATTGGAACAGATCTTCATTATAAGACAATGGCTGAGCTTAACGGTAGTGAGAAGGTGAAAGTTCTTCTTGCAAAGGCTTTATTTGGTAATCCTGATATTCTGCTTTTAGATGAGCCTACTAACCACCTTGATCTTGATGCGATTGCATGGTTAGAAGAATTCCTTATTAATTTTGAGAATACTGTTATTGTTGTATCGCATGACAGATATTTCCTTAATAAAGTATGTACACAGATTGCAGATATTGATTATGCGAAGATTCAGCTCTATGCAGGTAATTATGATTTCTGGTATGAGTCAAGTCAGCTCATTATCAAGCAGATGAAGGAAGCTAATAAGAAGAAGGAAGAAAAGATTAAGGAATTACAGGACTTTATCCAGAGATTCTCTGCCAATGCTTCTAAGTCTAAGCAGGCTACTTCAAGAAAGAGAGCTCTTGAGAAGATTGAATTAGACGAGATTAAGCCATCAAGCAGAAAGTATCCATATATTGATTTCAGACCAGCAAGAGAGATTGGTAATGAAGTACTTACAGTGGAAGGAATTTCTAAGACTATTGATGGTGTTAAGGTACTTGATAATGTATCATTTATCGTAAACCATGATGATAAGATAGCATTTGTTGGTTCTAATGAGCTTGCAACAACTACTCTTTTCAATATTATTACAGGCAACATGGAACCTGATGAGGGAAGCTACAAATGGGGTGTTACAACTTCACAGGCTTATTTCCCTAAGGACAGTGCTGCAGAGTTTAACAGAGAAGATACTATCGTTGAATGGCTTACACAGTATTCACCAGATCCGGATCCTACTTATGTAAGAGGATTCCTTGGAAGAATGCTTTTTGCCGGAGATGACGGTGTTAAGAAGGTTAAGGTGTTATCAGGAGGAGAGAAGGTAAGATGTCTTATCTCAAAGATGATGATATGTGGAGCTAATGTATTAATATTTGATGATCCTACTAACCACCTTGATATGGAGTCAATCACAGCTCTTAACAACGGACTTATTAAGTTCCCTGGTGTTACATTATTTACATCACACGATCACCAGTTCATCCAGACAACTGCTAACCGTATTATGGAAATTGTTCCAAGCGGACAGCTTATTGATAAGATAACAACATACGATGAGTATCTTGCAAGCGATGAGATGGCAAGAAAACGTCAGGGCTTTGCAGAAGCAGCTTCTGATGATGAAGATTAATAAACAGCAATGGACAGCCGCACTTATGTGCGGCTGTCTGTGCGTATGAGCTGCGAACAGAGTCAAGATGAGAATAAGAATGATTGACAAATACAACACATTTGTTATACTTATCACATATTATATTTGCAGGGGAGCATAAGGGCTGTGTAAGCAGTGGCTGCTGAGAGGGATTAAGTTCCGACCCATAACCTGATGTGGATAATGCCACCGTAGGGATTCTTAAAAGGGCTTTTTAGCTCTTCATTTGATTGTTTCAATATCGAATTTCCACAAGGCTTATGATTTTCCTGTTAATTACCCAGAATGGAGGAATACATATGGAATACGCAACACAGATGGATGCTGCAAGAAAAGGCATTGTTACTAAAGAAATGGAAATTGTTGCAAAGAAAGAAAATATAGATGTCGAGAGTTTAAGACAGCTTATAGCTAAGGGACAGGTTATCATTCCTGCCAATAAGAATCATAAATGTCTTGACCCTAATGGTATCGGAAATAAGTTAAGAACTAAGATTAATGTTAATCTTGGAACTTCAAGAGACTGCGTGGATCTTGATATGGAGCTTGACAAGGTTAATAACGCTGTAAAGATGGGTGCGGAAGCTATCATGGATCTTTCTTCTTTCGGAGATACACAGAAGTTCAGAAGAAAGCTGACATCAGAATGTCCGGCAACAATTGGAACAGTTCCTATATATGATGCAGTTGTATATTATCATAAGGCACTTAAGGATATCACTGCACAGGAGTGGCTTGATGTTGTAGAAATGCATGCTAAAGACGGCGTCGATTTCATGACTATACACTGTGGTATCAACAAGGCTACAGCTAAGAAGTTCAGAGCAGATAAGAGACTTATGAATATTGTATCAAGAGGCGGTTCTATCATATATGCATGGATGGAGATGACAGGAAATGAGAATCCGTTCTTTGAATATTATGACAGAGTGCTGGAGATATGCCGAGAATATGATGTTACAATGAGTCTTGGAGATGCGTGCAGACCGGGATGTATTATGGATGCATCAGATATCTCACAGATTGAAGAACTTGTTACACTTGGCGAGCTTACAAGAAGAGCATGGGAGAAGGATGTCCAGGTTATGGTTGAAGGACCAGGACATATGCCTCTTAACCAGATTAAGGCTAATATGGAGATTCAGCAGACAATATGCAAGGGAGCACCTTTCTATGTATTAGGACCTCTTGTTACTGATATAGCTCCAGGATATGATCACATTACAGCAGCAATTGGTGGAGCTATCGCAGCTACTTACGGAGCTTCATTCCTGTGCTATGTAACACCTGCAGAACATTTAAGATTACCAGATCTTAATGATGTTAAGGAAGGAATTATTGCTTCTAAGATTGCAGCACATGCGGCTGATATTGCAAAGGGCGTACCGGGTGCAATGGACTGGGATTATAAGATGGACAAGGCAAGAAAGGTTCTTGACTGGGAAGCAATGTTTGACGTTGCGATTGACCCTGAGAAGGCAAGAGCTTACAGAGCTTCATCTAAGCCTGAGAAGGAAGATACATGTTCTATGTGTGGTAATTTCTGTGCAGTAAAGAATATGAACAAGATTATGGAAGGCGAGATTGTAAGTATATTTGATGAGTAATTAAATACATATGTATGACAGGCGGGATATGCACAGTTATGTGTGTATTCCGCTTTTTCTGTGTTTTGGAGAATGCACATTTATTTGCCTTGAGATTAGATAAATGGTATAATATCATGATGCGTGATGAATATATGAAGGAGTGAAGGTTTATGGCAAAAACAGCCAGCAATAATGGTAGAAAGAATACCAGTCAAAGCAGAAAAACTAATACTCAAGGGAAAAAGACGACTGCTCAGGGGAGAAAGAAACAGACTAAGAAAAATGTCCAGACACAGGCTGACCAGTTGAAGAATGATTGTATTATTCTTTTTTCAATTGCCTGTGCAATAATAATGGTATTAAGTAATTTTAATATTGCAGGAACATTGGGAAGAGGAATTAAATGGCTTATGTTTGGCTTATTTGGAGTTATGGAATACATATTTCCTGTAATTCTTGCAGTAAGCATAATCTTTCTTATGGTAAACAGAGAACTGCTTCGTGTCGCGAGAATTAAGACAGCAGCAGGATATGGATTGTTTGTTGTATTATGTGCAATGATTCAGTGTTTATATAATAAACCGGATATTGCAGATAATGGATTAGGAAGTATATTTACATATTGTGCTGATTATAAAGCCGGGGGCGGATTTTTTGGCGGATTGCTATGCAAGGTACTTAGCCCTATAGGTTCAATTGGAACATTCGTAATACTTATGATACTTGCAATAATATGTCTGGTTATAATTACGGAGAGGTCTTTTATATCCGGGCTTAAGAAGGTTGGAAACGGCAGCCAGCGCATTATGCAGGAAGCAAGAGAGGATTATTCAGCATACAAAGAACATTCAGCAGGCAGACAGAATGACATGTCTGATGATGAATACCGCAGGTTAAGGGAAGAAGAGCGTGCTAAGGCAAGGCTTAAGAAGATTGAAAAGAAAGAAAAGCAGCTTGCGGAAAAGAAAGCAAGAGAAGAATATCTTGCCAATGCACGTATGAATAATGTTGTCCGTGGAGTAACATCTGATACTCTTATAACAGGAACGGATGAAGAACTGGCACAGGATATTGATATACATGAAATTCATGTTGATACTGAACGTAATGACCAGTATACACAGGATATCTATGAGCCTGATGAAGATGCATTTGAGCTTGCTTATGATTGCGATAGTAATGCAGGTGTAGCAGGAAATGTGGCTGATGAGCCAGTGAATGTTGACTATGAGTCTCATATGCAGCAGATACAGCCAGATGATTATATGGTTGATGATGAAGTGACCGGAAACATGCCAGAGGATAATACTTCATCATATGATAATGATTATGTATCAGATAATGATAATATATATGAAAATGATGTGACTAATGAAGAATACAGAGAAAATAGTGTGAACCAGAATAATGGACAGCAGGGCAGTGAACAGTTAAGTGATGAGCAGAAGACTGAAGTACAGGTCAAGCCTGTGAATAAACCTAAGAAGGCATACAAGTTCCCACCGGTAAGCTTATTAAAGAGAAATCCAGGTGCAGCGTCTGGTGGAAAGTCTGAATACAGAGTAACTGCACAGAGGTTACAGGAGACACTGCTTACTTTCGGTGTTAAAGTTACTATAACTGATATAAGCTGCGGACCTACAGTTACAAGATATGAGTTACAGCCGGAACAGGGTGTCAAGGTAAGCAAGATTGTTTCTTTATCAGATGATATCAAGCTTAATCTGGCAGCCGCCGACATAAGAATTGAAGCACCAATTCCGGGCAAGGCAGCTATAGGTATTGAAGTTCCTAATAAGGAAGCCGGAAGTGTATATTTCAGGGAACTGGTTGAGTCTAAGGAATTCAAGGAAAGCCAGTCAGCAATATCATTCGGTGTTGGTAAGGATATTGCAGGAAAGACTATTATTGCTGATATTGCTAAGATGCCTCATATGCTTATTGCAGGTGCGACTGGTTCAGGTAAATCGGTATGTATCAACACAATTATTATGAGTATTCTTTATAAGGCAAAGCCGGAAGATGTAAGACTTATAATGGTTGACCCTAAGGTTGTTGAGCTAAGTGTATATAATGGAATACCACATCTGTTATTACCGGTTGTAACGGATCCTAAGAAGGCTGCGGGGGCGCTTAACTGGGCTGTTAATGAGATGACAGACAGATATAAGAAGTTCGCGGCAATGCAGGTTCGTAATATAAAGGGATATAATGATGTTGTTGTCAAGAAGAATAAGGAGGGCATAGACCCTCCAATGGAGAAGCTTCCACAGATTGTCATTATCATAGATGAGCTTGCTGACCTTATGATGGTTGCACCGGGTGAGGTCGAAGATGCAATATGCCGTCTGGCTCAGCTTGCTAGAGCGGCCGGAATACATATGGTTATAGCAACGCAGAGACCTTCTGTTAATGTAGTAACAGGACTTATCAAGGCAAATATTCCGTCTAAGATAGCATTTGCAGTATCTTCGGGAATTGATTCAAGAGTTATCATTGATATGAATGGTGCTGAGAAGCTGCTTGGAAAGGGAGATATGCTCTACTTCCCATCTAATCTTCCAAAGCCGCTGCGTGTTCAGGGCGCATTCGTATCTGATGAAGAGGTTGAAAATGTTGTATCTTTCCTTAAGGAGAATGCAGAGGAAGTATCTTATGATGAGAGTATTGCACAGGCTACTGTAAGTCAGGAGAGCATGCCTGGCAGCAGTAAAGGCGATGATGAGAGAGATTCACTTTTTGCTGATGCAGGAAGATTCGTTATTGAGAATGAAAAAGGCTCAATAGGAAGTCTGCAGAGACATTTTAAGATTGGCTTTAACAGGGCAGGACGAATTATGGACCAGCTTGCTGATGCAAAGGTAGTAGGACCCGAGCTTGGAACTAAGCCAAGAAAGGTTGAGATGACAATGGAAGAGTTTGAAACACTTCTAAAGCAGCAGTAATGTAAGTAATATATACTATAAAATAAGGAGACTAATGTATGAAGCTTTCAGAGATATTAAAAATATGTTCAGAAAATGAAACTGCAGATTTCAGGTACAGTGTTGTATGCGGCAGTACTGAGTCGCAAGTGACAGGAATTACATCTGATTCAAGAAAAATGCAGGATGGATATGCATTTGTATGTATTAAGGGTGCTGTGAGTGATGGACATAAATATATTGACCAGATTAAGGATAAGGCATCTGTAATTGTTGTTCTTGATGGCGAGTACGAAGCTAAGGATTGCAAGGCAGCAGTTGTTAGCACGGATAACACAAGGCTTGCGCTTGCACTTATGTCGGCAGCAATATATGACAATCCTGATAAGAAGCTGTTTACAATAGGAATAACAGGAACTAAGGGAAAAACAACAACCACTTATATGGTTAAAAATGTGCTTGAGGCATGCGGCATTAAGACTGGACTTATTGGAACAATTGAGACTATTATCGGGGATGAAGCGATTCCGGCACATAATACAACACCTGAATCAATAGAGATTCACCAGTCATTTGCAAAGATGGTAGACGCTGGCTGTAAGGCAGTTGTTATGGAGGTGTCTTCGCAGGGACTTAAGCTTGACAGAACAGCAGGTATTATGTTCGATATAGGAGTGTTTACTAATCTTGAGCCCGACCATATCGGACCTAATGAGCATGAGTCATTTGAGGATTATCTTAACTGTAAGGCAAAGTTATTCAAGCAGTGCAAGGTTGGTATTGTTAATGCTGATGATAAGCATACCAAAGATATCCTTAGGGGAGCAATATGTAAGGTTGAAAGCTATGGTATCGGAGATAATGCTGATATTAAGGCTGAAAATATTGAACTTTTACATGAACCGGGTAAAATTGGTCTTACATATGACTGTACAGGACTTGTTAATATGAAGGTTGAACTTAATCTTCCGGGTAAGTTTTCTGTATACAATTCATTATGTGCAATAGCAATTACAAGGCATTTCGATGTTGACGAAGAGGCACTTAAGGAAACTCTTAAGCATGTTAAGGTTAAGGGAAGAATTGAGCTTGTAAAGGTTTCAGATGATTTTACATTAATGATAGATTATGCTCATAATGCAATGGCTTTAGAGAGTATACTTACAACTCTTAAGGAATATCACCCTCACAGACTTGTATGCCTGTTTGGATGTGGTGGTAACCGCTCCAAGGAAAGAAGATATGAGATGGGCGAGGTTTCAGGAAAACTTGCTGACCTTACTATTATCACATCAGATAATCCAAGATTTGAAGAGCCGGAGGCAATTATAGAAGATATCAAGACTGGAATTGCTAAGACTACTGGAAAGCATGTTGATATTACAGACAGAAAAGAAGCTATTAAGTATGCGATAGAACATGGCGAACCAGGTGATATTATTGTTCTTGCGGGTAAAGGTCATGAGGATTATCAGGAGATTAAGGGTGTGAAGTATCCTATGGATGAGAGGGTGCTTATCAAAGAAGTGCTTGAAGAATTGAAGGGTAATTAATGTACGCAGATGTAATAATAGACATTTCACATGAACAGCTTGATAAGACATTCCAGTATGCAGTTCCGGATGGATTGGTGGATGTAATTGAATTGGGAATGTCAGTTGATATTCCATTTGGAGCAGGAAACAGGCAGATAACAGGGTATGTTGTAGGCTTGGGAGACAAGGTGGCATATCCTGTTGAAAAGATAAAATATATTACAGGAATTACTGAGGGAAAGGTCACTGCAGTAAGCAGAATGTTAAAGCTTGCGGCGTGGCTGAAGCACAATTATGGCTGTACCATGAATCAGGCAATTAAGACGGTTATTCCTGTAAAAGATAAGGTTAAACAGAAGGAAAAACGCTCGGTTAATCTTATTATTGACGTAGCACAGGCGCAGAAGTATCTTGATGCATTTGCAAAGAAAAATGCAAAAGCAAGATACAGATTGTTAGAGGCACTGATTAAGGAACCTGTAATAGATGAAAGTATTATTAAATCCAAGCTTAATATCACGGCACAGACGGTCAAGGCGTTTGAAGATATGGGGATTGCTGAAGTCAGGTCAGAAGATATGTATAGGAATCCTGTAAGAAATGTTACCGGAGAAAGAAAGCGTATCGAACTTAATGAACAGCAGAAAAACGCTGTGGATACAATAATAGCTGACTATGATAATGATGATTATAAGACATATCTGCTTCATGGTGTTACAGGAAGCGGAAAGACTGAGGTGTATCTTGAGACAATTGAGCATGTCCTTAATCATGGAAGACAGGTAATTGTGCTTATACCGGAGATTGCACTTACATTTCAGACTGTGCAGAGGTTTTACCACAGATTCGGGGATAAGGTATCTATTATGAATTCCCGTATGTCAAAGGGAGAGCGGTATGACCAGTTTCTGCGGGCACAGAGAGGTGATATAAGTGTAATGATTGGCCCGCGTTCGGCGTTGTTCACACCATTTTCAAATATAGGGCTTATAGTAATAGATGAAGAGCATGAAGGAGCTTATAAGTCAGAGACTGTTCCAAGATATCATGCAAGAGAGGTTGCATGCCATATTGCAAAGGAAGCAGGCGCTTCAGTGATACTTGGTTCTGCGACTCCTTCAATGGAAAGCTACTATGCGGCAATGAATGGACATATACAGCTTATTACACTTGACAGCCGGGCGGGAAGCGGAGGGCTTCCAGCAGTTGACATTGTTGATCTGAGAGAAGAATTAAGGCTTGGAAACAGGACGATATTCAGCAACAGGTTAAGAGAACTGATGAGTGACAGACTTGCAAAGCATGAGCAGATAATGCTTTTCCTTAATAAGAGAGGCGTGGCTGGCTTTATATCATGCCGTTCATGCGGAAAGGTTATGAAATGCCCGCACTGTGATGTTTCACTTACGGAGCATGCTGATGGAAGGCTGATGTGTCATTACTGCGGATATACAACACCTAAGATAACTGTATGTCCTTCATGCGGTTCAAGATATGTTTCGGGCTTCAGGGCAGGAACAGAAGGTGTTGAAGCACAGGTTAAGAAAACATTTCCACAGGCGAGAGTGCTAAGAATGGATATGGACACTACAAGAGGCAAGGATGGACATGAAAAGATTCTGTCGGAATTCGCCAATGGTAATGCGGATATTCTTATTGGAACTCAGATGATTGTTAAAGGACATGATTTTCCAAATGTAACGCTTATGGGAGTGCTTGCGGCAGACATGTCACTTTATTCCAGTGATTACAGGGCTTCTGAGAGAACTTTCCAGCTTCTTACACAGGCGGCTGGAAGGGCAGGAAGAGCAGAAAAAAGCGGCAATGTAGTTATACAGACTTATACGCCGGAGCATTTTAGTATTGTTAGTGCGGCTAATCAGGATTATAATGCTTTCTATGAGCAGGAAATTGCTTACAGAAAGCTGTGTGGATATCCGCCGGCGGATAATCTTATGAAGATTATGTTATCTTCACCAGATGAGATGTTATTGACAAAGAGTGCAGCGTGGGTTAAAGCATTTGTGGATAACAACTGTAAGTATAAAGGACTTATGTGTATAGGTCCGGCAGATGCACCTATATATAGGATTAAAGATGTGTATAGTAAGATAATCTATGTAAAACATAAAGACAGGGAAGTTCTTAACAGTATACATGAAAAGCTTGATGTTAATATTGTTGGAAATCAGGCTTTTAAGAATATTAATGTACAATACGATATTAATGGATGATTGCGAGGAGGAATATATGGCAATAAGAAATATTAGAACACTTGGAGATGATATACTAAGAGCCAAGGCAAAAGAGATTACAGAGATGACACCAAGAATTGAAGAGCTTATTGATGATATGTTTGATACAATGTATGAGGCTAACGGTGTAGGTCTTGCAGCACCTCAGGTTGGAATCAGAAAGAGACTTGTTGTTATTGACTGTGGAGATGATCCTATTGTTCTTATCAATCCTGTTGTATTAGAGACAAGCGGAAGTCAGACAGGGCTTGAAGGATGCCTAAGTGTACCTGGAAAGACAGGTGAGGTTACAAGACCTAATTATGCCAAGGTTAAGGCTCTTAATGAGAATATGGAAGAGATTATAGTAGAAGGAGAGGAGCTTCTTGCAAGATGCCTTCTTCATGAGATTGACCATCTTGATGGTATAATGTATGTTGATAAAGTAGAAGGAGAACTTCTCTCTACAGATGACATTGAAGAAGAATAATTAATGAAAAGGGGAACAGAATGCGAGTAGTATTTATGGGTACACCCGATTTTGCTGTAGGGACACTTAAAGCAATAATCGAAGCAGGACATGATGTGGCAGCAGTTGTTACACAGCCTGATAAGCCAAGGGGAAGAAGCAAATCACTTGTTTTCTCTCCAGTTAAGGAGGAAGCTGTGGCGCATGGAATCACAGTTTTACAGCCGGAGAGAGCAAGAGATGAAGCATTTGTAGAAGAATTAAGAACATATAATGCAGATGTAATTGTTGTTGTTGCATTTGGACAGTTACTGCCGGCAAGTATTATCAACATGCCAAGATATGGCTGTATCAATGTTCATGCATCACTTCTTCCTAAGTACAGAGGTGCATCGCCAATCCAGTGGGCAGTTATTGATGGCTGTGAGTATTCAGGTGTTACAACCATGAAGATGGATGAAGGCCTTGATACAGGAGATATCCTGATGGTTGAGAAGGTGAAGCTTGATGCTAAAGAGACGGGCGGAAGTCTTTTTGACAGATTAAGTGATGTCGGTGCGCATCTTTTGGTTAAGACACTTGAAGGACTTGAAGCTGGAACTATTACTCCTGTTAAGCAGGATGATTCAGAAAGCACTTATGTAAAAATGCTTCATAAGTCATTTGGTAAGATGGATTTCAATAAGAGTGCAGCTGAACTTGAAAGACTTATAAGAGGACTTAATCCATGGCCTAGTGCATTTACTTATATAGACGGTAAAATGTTAAAGATATGGGATGCAGATGTTGCAGATAATATCAGTGAAGTACAGACAGAAGAAGTTAAGCCGGGACAGGTTGTTACGGTAGGAAAGAACACATTTACAATAGCCTGTGGACAGGGGTATTTAGTTGTTAATGAGGTTCAGTTAGAAGGTAAGAAGAGAATGGACAGCGGTTCGTTCTTAAGAGGCAACCAGTTAGAAACAGGTGTAATGTTAGGAGAATAAGCAGAATCTTAAATGGTTCAGAAAAGAGGTATTATGGTAGCTTTATATGGTTATTATGGATATGGATATTACTATGATCCAATGTACATTCTGATAATAATATCATGCGTTATTGCACTGATAGCACAGGTAAAGGTAAAAAGCACATTTAACAAGTATTCCAGGGTGTCATCTTCAAAAGGAATGACAGGCGCAATGGTCGCAGAGCAGCTTTTAAGAAGCCAGGGAATATACGATGTATCTATTCAGAGAGTATCAGGAAGCCTGACAGATAATTATAATCCAAGAAATAAGACACTTAACCTGTCAGATTCTGTGTATAATTCAACATCTGTTGCTGCTATCGGAGTTGCAGCCCATGAAACAGGACATGCTATACAGCATGCTTACGGATATGGTCCTTTAAGCTTCAGAACAGCACTTTTTCCGTTAGCCAGCGTCGGTTCGCAGGTATCATGGATACTTATTGTGCTTGGACTTATATTTGGCTCAACTAATATACTTATAGATATTGGTATTCTTATGTTCAGTCTGGCAGTACTTTTCCAGCTTGTAACATTACCGGTTGAGTTTAATGCTTCGGCAAGAGCATTACAGCTTCTTGAATCAGAAGGATTCCTATATGGAGATGCGCCGCAGGAAACGGACAGATCAGAAAGGGTCAGCGAACGCTTGACCGTCACCACATAGTCTGTCGAGTATGTGATCTTTCCATTGCCGCCGGACGCGGTGTCCGTGACCTCTTTGGACGCGCGGAATGTCAGCGTATTGCCGTGTACGTTTCCGCTGAGAATGGCATCCGTGATCGACGTGCCGCGACCCGTTGAATCCGTTGTTTTTGCCGGCGTTTCCTGACGCTGCACGCCGGGCTTTGTAGCAGAAATTGCCTGATAGAGCAGCTTGCACGTCGTGCCGGATGCGGGATCTGCCCACACATAAAAGACGCCGCTTGCGTCCGGAACCGTCACGGTGTATGTAAGCTGCTCCGAGGAGAAGTCGGTTTCGCCGTCGTGGGTCAAGGGCAGCGTATCTTGATATTTGAACTGGATCAGTTTGCCGAAGGACACCTTCTCCAGCTGCGGCGCGGCGCTTCCGTTCGGCACGGAAACCTTAAACATATTCACGGCCGCGTCTGCCGTGAAGGTCTTCTCCGCGTGGTAATAGGTATCCAGCGTGGCAAAGTAGGTGTACTTCTGCCCACTGACGACGGTATAGAAGTATACGATGTTGCCCTCAGCGTTGCTCTCTTCTCTGGATACGAGCTCTTCGCCGTTTTCATTGGTCAGGCGGAACTCAATCCCCTTGTCTATCATTTCAAACTGTGCATAAGTGCTTGCACCCTGTTCAACTGTCAGTAAGCGCTGTATTTCCCTCCCCGGTAGATTCCCATTGGGGTATG
>OHBJ01001800.1_pt1 | contig 14735 bp, 10 predicted proteins | sample 1577241 | NCBI WGS metagenome assembly OHBJ01 (sample SAMEA3541594, study PRJEB24748) | human gut metagenome | biome: human gut; feature: human-associated habitat; material: faeces | place: China | collected 2012
CCGGCCAGCACCCGTTCCCGCTGTAAGTCATGGAGGATTTTCCTGCCGTATGCAGCATCCACCGCGGAACCTGCCAGCTTCGCAACTGCCTCCTCATATGTATCGCCTATTTCCGCAACGGATGCATCGTCTGTGGAGGCATGGCTCTCCAGCCTGTTCTGTGTAACATTAAGCCTTCCCTGTACCAGGCCTCCCTCAGAGGACAGTTCGGCAAAATAAAGCAGTTCTTTCTCATACAGTTCCTTGACCCGCTCCTGGACATTTTTCTCGTCCGTTGCATCTACGAATACACAGTAAAAATACTGTTCCCCATTTTCACCGGTGAACAGCTGCGCTTTAATGGAAATCCATTTTACCTGCCCATTTTTGCAGACCAGACGGTTTTCATTCTGGATGGTATTGCCATGCTTAAGCTGGGCCCTCAGTTTTTCCTCCATGACTGCCAGGTCTTCCGGATAGATGACTGCTGACATCCGGTTGCCCATTGCCGCGAATTCCTCCCGTGAATAGCCAAGGAAATCAAAAAGGCCGTCATTGGCATCAATCACGGAAAAATCAGGATCAAACCGGCAGCGGAAAACTGCTCCCGGGATATTATTGTAGATGTTCATTACCTCTAACTGGGCCAGCTTCTGGGCCGTGATATCACTGCACACGGATGTGATGGCAGGGCGGCCATCCTCTGCTACTTTCGGTTCCAAAAGTGCCTACCTGTAAACAGTAACATTTATTTATTATTCGCTGCCGCTACGCCCGGAAGCTCTTTTCCCTCTAAGAATTCCAGGGAAGCGCCACCGCCGGTAGAAATATGGGTCATCTTGTCGCCAAATCCAAGCTGGTTGACCGCTGCTGCAGAATCGCCGCCGCCGATGATAGTGATTGCATCGGTCTCAGCAAGTGCTTTTGCAACTGCGATAGTTCCTTTTGCAAGGATCGGGTTCTCAAATACACCCATCGGTCCGTTCCATACAACTGTCTTAGCAGATTTTACGGTGTCTGCATACAGCTTTGCAGTTTCCGGTCCTATGTCAAGTCCCATCGTATCAGCCGGGATAGCGTCAACCGATACATTCTGTACCTCGATCGGTGCATCGATCGGATCCGGGAAGGATGCTGCTACAGCTGCATCAACCGGAAGAAGCAGTTTCTTGCCAAGCTTCGCCGCCTTCTCTACCATCTCACGGCAATAATCTAACTTTGTATCATCGACTAAGGATTTACCAATCTCCTTGCCCTGTGCTTTTAAGAATGTAAATGCCATGCCGCCGCCGATGATCAGCGTGTCGCACTTCTCCAGCAGGTTGGAGATAACGTTTAATTTATCGGCTACCTTCGCGCCGCCTAAAATGGCAACGAACGGGCGGACCGGGTTATCTACTGCATTTCCAAGGAAATCGATCTCTTTCTGCATCAGGTAACCAACTACTGCGGTGTCCACATACTGGGTCACACCTACGTTTGAGCAGTGTGCGCGGTGTGCAGTACCAAATGCATCGTCCACATAGACATCACACAGGGATGCCAGATCCTTGCTGAACGCCTCACCGTTCTTGGTTTCCTCGGCACGGTAACGGGTGTTCTCAAGCAGAACAACCTCGCCATCCTTCATCGCCTCAACGGCTGCCTTTGCGTTCGCTCCAACCACTTCCGGATCGGCTGCAAATTTCACTTCCTGTCCCAGAAGTTCAGACAGACGAACGGCTACCGGTGCCAGAGACAGCTCCGGCTTCGGCTCTCCCTTCGGTTTGCCAAGGTGGGAGCAGAGAATTACCTTTCCACCGTCCGCAATCAGTTTTTTGATCGTCGGAAGTGCTGCCACCAGACGGTTTTCATCGGTGATCTTTCCTTCTTTTAACGGTACGTTGAAATCACAGCGTACCAGAACGCGTTTGCCCTTTACATTGATATCATCCACGGATTTTTTATTCAGCATATCCTGTCTCCTTTACATTATAAAAGAATAAAAAACAGGTCCGGTCCCGACCGAGGACCGGACCCATCTTGAATCCTTATGATTTTCTATCGAATCGATAAAATTATGCCAGCTCTGCGAAGTATTTGATTGTACGAACCATCTGGCTTGTGTAGGAGTTCTCGTTGTCATACCAGGAAACAACCTGTACCTGATATAAATCATCACCGATCGGAGATACCATAGTCTGTGTAGAATCAAACAGGGAACCATAGCGGATACCTACGATATCGGAAGATACGATCTCATCCTCGTTGTAGCCGAAGGACTCAGTCTGAGCTGCCTTCATAGCCTCGTTGATAGCTTCCTTAGTAACGTCAGCTTTCTTAACAACGGCTGTCAGAATAGTAGTGGAACCAGTCGGAACCGGAACACGCTGTGCGGAACCGATGAGCTTGCCGTTTAATTCCGGAATAACCAGACCGATCGCTTTTGCAGCACCGGTGGAGTTCGGAACGATGTTGACAGCGCCTGCTCTTGCTCTTCTTAAATCGCCTTTTCTGTGCGGTCCGTCCAGAATCATCTGATCGCCTGTGTAAGCGTGGATGGTGGACATGATACCGGACTGAATCGGAGCATAGTCGTTTAATGCTTTAGCCATCGGAGCCAGGCAGTTAGTTGTACAGGATGCTGCGGAAATAATCTTATCTTCCGGTTTCAGTGTCTTGTGGTTTACATTGTATACGATAGTCGGAAGGTCATTGCCTGCCGGTGCGGAGATAACGACTTTCTTAGCGCCTGCATCGATATGTGCCTGTGCTTTTGCCTTGGATGTATAGAATCCGGTACACTCCAGAACTACGTCTACACCAATCTCGCCCCACGGAAGTTCAGCAGCGTTTGCCTTTGCGTAGATAGTAATCTTCTTGCCATCTACTACAATATAATCTTCGCCAGCTTCTACCGTATGTCCATCGTATCTGCCCTGAGCAGAATCATACTTTAACAGGTGAGCTAACATTTTCGGATTTGTCAGATCGTTGATAGCTACGACTTCGTAACCCTCAGCGCCAAACATCTGTCTGAATGCCAGACGACCAATACGGCCAAAACCATTAATTGCAACTTTTACTGCCATGATCTCATTCCTCCTAGAAATTCATCTTCATGATTGTTAAATATTAATCAACCCTGCTTGTATTGTACCCAACTTTTCCTAAAATAGCAAGTGGTTTTTTGTAAATTTTACAGCAAATATTCAGTATTTTCTCTCTTGCTGCGCACAACTTCGACGGATTGTCATACCTTAAATAGAATTTTGTGCTGACAGACTTAATTTTGCATAATTTTTTAACCAAATGCTCTAATTCGAACTATTTTCATTTTAATCGATCTCTTCTTGTTTTTCAACCTTTTTCCGTGGCTTCGCATTTGAATACGGCAAATTCCTGCTGCCAACACGTTTTCTTACGGCACTTTCGGTTCCAAAAGTGCTTACCCGTGAACAATAACCCGGCCACTTTGCAATTCGCCATCCAGCGCCTTGTAAACTTTCACACTTTCTTGCAGATCGTTTCTTTTTTTACTATAATAGCTTTAATCATCGTTTTGGTTTACACATTTTGCAGACCGGATCAAATCATTTCCTACATCAAATAAATTCCGGAGGTTTTATATATGAAGATAAAGGAAGGAAAATCAGCGCTGGAACAGAATCTGTACCGATCCTTTCTGCTCCTTTCCGCTACTCTGGTGCTCATCTCACTTGGTTTTACTCTGTTTTTTGATATTTCCAGACAGCGAAAGGATATGGACAAGCTGATCAGCGGCACTGCTTCTTATATTGCTGCAATTCCGGATGTCGCCGCCATGCTGGAAAACGGCTATCCTGATTCCACCGTGACCCGCGACCTGGATTCTCTTTCTTTGAATATACCAGATATCAATGTCATCCTCATCAGTGATAAAAACGGACTGCGCTTTTACCACACGAACCGGCTGAAAACCGGCGATTCCTACGTGGCAGGTGACGAGGACGCTATTCTGGCAGGAAGCGATCCATATATCACAACCGGCTACGGCACGCACGGCATGCAGCGGCGCGCCTTTCACGCAGTAAAAAACGGCGACGGAGAGATCGGCGGTTTTGTGATGGTTTCCCTGTTCACCGCTACTCTGTCAGCCCAGCACCGCAGTCTGCTGTTCTTTTATATAATTATATTCCTGATCATGATGATCGTCAGCATTTCCCTGACGCACACAATGTTCTCCCTGCTGCGCGACTCCCTGTTGGGATATGACCCGGAAGAACTCGTCAATATTTATACCCGCCAGGATGAGGTCATGAATATGATCGACGAGGGACTTGCCGCAACCGATCTGGACGGCAGAATTCTCTTTGCCAACCAGAAAGTTTCCACGATACTCGGTCGTCCTGCAAACGAACCTCCGCTCACCCACTTAACGATTCAGGAATTGTTTCCACAGACCGCTTTCGATCAGGTCATAAAAACCGGCGAAAGTGTAACGCACGAGAGCATCAGCTTCGCCGGACGCCAGCTCATCGTCAAGGAGGTGCCAATCCATGGCCGCGGCAAACAGGCGCGCCGGGGTGTCCTGATCGTTTTATTTGACCGCACCGACCTCCTGCGTCTCTCCGACGAGCTTTCCGGCGCCCACAATATGTTGGACACGCTGCGCGCGTTCAACCATGAATTTTTAAATAAGCTGCACATCATTCTCGGCTACCTACAGACCGGGGAGATTCAGCAGGCGATGAATTTTATCACCAACAGCAGCCTTGTCTCCAGCCAGTCCGTCCGTGAGACAGCCAACTGCATCCGCGTTCCGAAAATCTGTGCGCTTGTGATCGGGAAAATGATGCACGCCGCCGAGCTTGGCATCCGCCTGCAGGTCAGCGCCGACAGCACCTGCCGCGACCATGATCTGCTGATCCCGGTGGAAGGATTTGTCACCATTCTCGGCAATCTGATGGAAAATGCCATTGAAGAGCTAAGCCACGATCACACCGCCAGTCCGGATGTCATTAACGCATCTGAAAGCCCGCGCGAGATCCACATCGGCATCTACTGCCGCCCAGACGTCAACATCATCACCTGCGAGGACACCGGGCACGGCATACAGCCACAGCTGCTCGATCATATTTTCGAAAAAGGTGTTTCCTCCAAGGGCGAGAACCGCGGAACCGGGCTTTTCCTGGTTCATGAGCTGATGGAGGAGTACGGCGGAACCATCGATATTGACACAGAGCCTGGCGAGGGCACCTGCTTCACCCTGACATTTACCCGAAAGGAGACAGAATCTAATGTATAAAGTCATTATTATAGAAGATGATCCGATGGTTGCATCCATCAATAAACAGTATGTCGAGCTGACCTCCTCTTTTCACGTGGAGGCAACTTTCAAAAACGGCATCCTTGCCCTGCAGTATCTGCAGAACTGCACGGTTGACCTGATTATTCTCGACTACTACACGCCTCAGATGAACGGTGACGAATTTATCGACCAGCTCCACGCGGCTGGCATGACCCCTGCGATCATCATGGTAACCTCTGCCAACGACGCAGAGACCGTCCGCCGGCTTATTTCCCGCGGCGTCACCGATTATCTCGTCAAACCATTTGAATATGACCGCTTCAAAGCTGCCCTGGAACGATTTGCGAAACGTCAGGAGGAATTGAAAACATCGGCGTCCGCTTCTGACCTGGGACAGGCGGAGATCGATCGCCTCTTCTCCGTCCCGGATGTCTCCTCCCAGAGCGCTCCGCTGACAAAGGGCCTAAATGAACGCACCCTTGGACTGATCCGCATCTTTCTCTCCGAACATCCGGAGGAGGTCTGGTCCAGCGAACAGATTTCGGAACAGGTTCATTTGTCCCGTATTACAGTCCGGCGGTACTTAAATTACTTAGTCGAAACCAACGAACTGGTCAGCATGATCGATTACCAGACCGGTGGACGCCCTTCTATTAAATATAGATATTCCGGAAAATAAGAGCCACTTCGTTTTCCAGCAATCTTCAGGTTTTTCCTGCCTGTTCGCGGCTGCAGCTGTACAGATTCATCATAGAACCGTATCTATACTGCAGTCGCTTTCTTATAGTCATTTTTATTTACAATACTTACAAAACTGTATTTAAAATTACATAAATTGACTTCCCTTTTTCAATCTTATAAACTGCTTATAAAAGAAATAAACAAATTCTTAAAAAAGAATGGAGGGAAGTTCTATGTTAGAACACATTATGGGATACTTTGGAACTTACACACCGGCAGCGGACGGTGCCATCGCAACATTCCAGTTCGAGTATCTGACCACACTTGGTTTCGCAGCCATCGTTATCTTCTTAGGACGCGCGATTGTCGCTCACAGCGCCCTGCTCAGAAAATATGCTATACCGGCTCCGGTTATCTCCGGTATTATCTTTTCTGTTGTTGTATCTATCATCAAGGGTTCCGGAATCATCGGTTTTTCCTTTGATGCAAAAATCGTAAAAGACTTATGCCAGAACTTATTCTTCCTGTGCGTAGGTTTCGGCTTCAGCTACAAGATGTTAAAGCACGCAGGCGGAAAGCTTTGTATCACAATCGCAGTTGCAGCCTGTGTCCTGATTACCTTACAGGATGTCGTTGGTTACCTGGTAGGCAGCGCCATCGGTCTTCATCCGCTTCTGGCTCTGCAGTGTTCTTCCTCAGCTATGTCCGGCGGTGTTGGTACTGCTTCTGCATTTGGTCCTATCTTCGAGAACATGGGTGCTCCGGATGCAACCACAGTCGGTGTAGCAGCCGGTACTATGGGCAACATCATGGGTTCCTTAATCGGTGGTCCGGTTGCAGCTTTCCTGATTTCCCGTCACGGTCTGAAATCTGACCCGAACGACAGACCGGAATCTGCAAAAGCAGGTTCAGCAGCTGTTCTTAACAACACCCGTATGATCAAAGCATTTGCCCTGTCTCTGCTTGTAGCAGCACTTGGTATGCCGATCTACTGCCTGTTAGACAACATCCCGATGATCGAGATGCCGAAATTCATCGGCTGTCTGTTCGCAGGTGCTATCGCAAGAAACATCATGGATGCAGCTGGTATCGAATTCCCGGTTCCGGAGATCGACGCTATCGAGCATATGTTCCTGGAACTCTACCTGGCACTGGTTCTGATGACCATCGATATCACAAAGCTGGCTCCGGTAGCTGGTCAGATGGGTATCATCCTCCTTGCACAGGCTATCCTGATGGCACTCTTTGCAATCTTCGTATCCTTCAACGTATTTGGTCGCGATTACGGTGCAGCTGTTATGGCAGCTGGTAACTGTGGATGGGGCTGTGGTTCAGGTCCGAACGCAGTAGCAAACGAGAAAGCCGTTATGGATCAGTATGGATGGCACACCGTTGCTTGGGTTCTGTATCCGTCCTTCGCAGTTATCATCGACGATATTTACAACCCGATTTTCCTTTCCATCTTCTCCAGCCTGATTACAAAATAATCACTGAGACGAGATAGGAACACTTCATATAAGACATCTTTTATATAACAACATACCTAAAGCTCAATTGAAAATGTAACCTGAAAGAAGAGCGTCCGGTTCCCCCACATAAACCGGACGCTCTTTTTTGTTACTGTTCACGCATACGTGCCCAGTAACGGAATTTGCCGTGGCTTCGCATTTAAATACGGCAAATTCCTGCTGCCACCACGTTTTCTTACGGCACTTTCGGTTCCAAAAGTGCCTACCTGTGAACAGTTACATTTATATTTTCCTCTTCCTTGGTCTTGTCTTATCAATGTTTTTTGTGTTATACTTTTTATAAAGTTTTAATATTCTTTTAATCGCTAAGGCAGCATTCGACAGAACCGCTGCGTTTTTTTCTATATACTGATAAACTACGAAAAGGTGAGATCTATGAAAATAAAAAAACTGGTAAAATTGGCACCAATGATGCTTCTTACCTTCCTGCTCGGACTTTCCGGCTGTTCCGGCAGCACCGCCGCAGATGCGCGGGTCAACAACCATCCCAGCGAAGCAGATGAAGAGCTGCACGTTCTGACCATCGGAACTGCCGACAGCGGCGGAACCATGTACCCGATTGGCAGTGCCATCGCCTCTGTTTTAAGCGGACATGATGAACAGCTCAAGGTCAATTTAAGCGCCTCCAACGGTTCCTACACGAACGTGGAAAATATCAAAAACGGACAATTTGATATGGGACTGGTCAGCGGCGATGTGGCATTTTCCGCCTATCAGGGAACGGACGAATTTTCCGGTCATCCGGTCGAATCCCTGCGGGCGATCGGGGCCGTCTATTCAAGTCTGTCCACCTGGATGGCGCCGGAATCCGAGCATATCTCCTACGTTCATGAACTCGCCGGACACCACATTGCCGTCGGACCAGAAGGATCCACCACGGAGCTTTCCGCCCGCACCGCTCTCAAGGCAGCCGGGCTCAATATTGCCAACACTGCCCTTGAAAACTACAGCTTCTCCGCCAGCGTGGACTCTGTCTTAAACGGTAAACTCGACGCCGTCCACAGCTTCGCCGGAATCCCGGTCCACAGCCTGACCGACCTGGCCAGCCAGACGCCCTGCCGCCTGCTGGAGTACACTGACGAAGAACTGCAAAAAATTCTTGCAGCCAGCCCTTTCTACGTCCGCGCCACCGTCCCGGCCGGTACCTATCCGGGACAAACCGAGACACTGAAAACCTTCGGAATCAAATGCCTTCTCTGCGTGGACGCATCCATGGACGAACAGCTGGTCTACACCATCACCAAGATTCTCGACGAATCCCGTGAAGAACTGATCAGCGCCCACCCATCCTTAAGTAACTTATCTGATCCGGAATATATATGCAGCCAGCTTCCTATTCCGCTGCATCCGGGAGCTGAGAAATATTATACGGAACAGGGGCTGTTGAAAACAGAGTAACATGATAGCAAACAAAAACAGGTAACACCAAAACCTGGCGCATGGACGAATTTTCCTAAGACAAAAAAGCCAGGACTGCAGCATTCCGCAGTCCTGGCTTTTTCGATGCCCGATTACCTGATTATTTTTACTTCCGGATCTCCCGCAGCAAATTCACCATCTCGATTGCTCCCGTCGCGCAGTCAAATCCCTTATTTCCGCTCTTTGTTCCCGCTCTCTCGATCGCCTGCTCGATCGTATCCGTCGTCAGCACACCGAACATAACCGGCACGCTGCTTGCCAGAGAAACCTGGGCGATTCCTTTCGAAACCTCGCTGCACACATAATCATAATGGCTTGTGCTTCCACGGATAACTGCACCCACGCAGATCACCGCATCATACTTTCCGCACTTCGCCATCTCCGACGCAATCAGCGGAATCTCAAAAGCACCTGGAACCCACGCAACATCTACGTCCTCCTCCGAGACATTGTGACGGCGCAGCGCATCCTGCGCGCCTGCAACCAGTTTCGAGGTGATAAACTCATTGAATCGTGCCGCCACAATTCCGATCCTCATATTATTTTCCGCTACTACGTTTCCTTCAAATGTACGCATAAGTACCATCCTTTCCGACGATCTATTTTCGCCTGTCACTTTTTCTATTTAAAATTCAAAATATGTCCCATCCGCGCCTGCTTCGTTTTCAGGTAAAATCCATCATACGGCGTCGCCTCCATCTGAATCGGCACGCGCTCCTTGATTTCCATGCCAAAATCCGAAAGCTGATATACCTTATCCGGGTTATTGGTCAGAAGACGCAGCGTCTTGATTCCCAGATCCTTTAAAATCTGTGCCCCAATGTAGTATTCCCGCAGATCGCCCTTAAATCCCAGCGCCAGGTTCGCATCCAGCGTGTCCATGCCGCCATCCTGCAGCTTGTAGGCGCGCAGCTTATTTAAAAGCCCGATGCCGCGTCCTTCCTGCCGCATATAGAGGAGAACGCCTCGTCCCTCTTTCTCAATCTGGGTCATCGCCGACGCAAGCTGCTGTCCACAGTCGCACCGCAGGGAACCAAATGCATCGCCGGTCAGGCACTCCGAATGCACGCGGCAGAGTACATCTTTCCCATCTCCGATATCGCCCTTGACGAGTGCCACATGGTGTTCTCCATTTAAGAGATTCAGGTAGCCATACGCACGGAATTCGCCGTATTTCGTCGGCATCCGCGTCTCTGCCACACACTCGACCAGCTTTTCATGTCTCTTGCGGTACTCCTGCAGCTGTTTAATGGAAATCATCGCCAGACCCCATTGTTCTGCCATCGCAAATAATTCTTCCGACCGCATCATCGTTCCATCCTCGCGCATGATCTCGCAGCACAGACCGCATTCCGGCAGCCCTGCAAGCCGCATCAGGTCTACCGTCGCCTCTGTGTGACCGTTGCGCTCCAGAATGCCGTTTTTCTTCGCCATCAGCGGAAACATATGTCCCGGACGGCGGAAATCCTCCGGCTTTGTGTCCGGATCCACGCACGCGCGCGCCGTAATACCGCGCTCCTCGGCAGAAATACCGGTGGTCGTCGTTTTATGGTCGATCGATACGGTAAACGCCGTCTCATGGTTATCCGTGTTATCCATCACCATCTGTGGGAATTGCAGCTTCCGGCAGATTTCTGCGCTCATCGGCATACAGATTAAGCCCTTCGCATGCGTCGCCATGAAATTGACATTTTCTGTCGTGGCAAAACTTGCCGCGCAGATAAGATCGCCTTCGTTTTCGCGATCCTCGTCATCCGTAACCAGGATTAAATGTCCCTGTTTCAGCTCGTCCAGAGCCTTTTCAACTGTATCAAACTGCTTCATTGTTCTCCTCCTCTATTAAAATCCATACCGCTGCAGAAATTCTCTTGTCATGCCCTTTCCTGCCTTATCCTCTTCTTCTACTCCCATCAGCTTCGCCACATACTTTCCAATGCAGTCATTTTCCAGATTGGCGATATCGCCTGCCCTCTTAAACGCAAGCGCTGTCTCCTGCAGCGTATGCGGGATGATGGAAACGGAAAATGATACGTGATCCACCCGTGCGACCGTCAGGCTGATTCCGTCGATCGCGATCGATCCTTTTTCCACAATCAGCCGCAGAATCGGTTCTGGGGCCTGAATCGTATACCAGACGGCATTTCCGTCCCGGCGCACATCCCGGATGGTTCCAGTTCCATCGATGTGACCGGAGACGATATGTCCGCCAAACCGTCCGCCCGCCAGCATCGCCCGCTCCAGATTGACCGGGCTTTTGACACCCAGCGCCCCCAGGGACGAACGGTTCAGCGTCTCATGCATCACATCCGCACAGAAATAATCTCTCCCAAATGACGTGACCGTCAGACACACACCGTTGACCGCAATGCTGTCTCCCAGATGGACATCCGAGAGCACCTTGGACGCAGCAACCGTCAGCCGTGCCGAGACTGCCTGGCGCTCAATCGCACGGATCCTTCCCACTTCCTCTATGATTCCTGTGAACATCTTTTCTCCTTTTCAAATCAGCGATTTTTTCCCGTTCTAATACCGCCTCATGCATCTTGACCGGACACCTCATATTCCAGCAGCAGATCCTCTCCCAGCCACACTGCCTCCGGCTTTTTAAGAAGAAATGCCTCCGGCGGCGCATCCACGCCGGTTCCCCTCACCGGGGTCGGGGCGCCTGCACCTCCGAAAATCTTCGGTGCAATGTAGGCCTGCACCCGGTTCACAAGCCCTGCCTTTAAAAACGACCATGCCAGCGTCCCGCCGCTCTCGACCATCACGCTGTCCACTTTCTCCTCGCCCAGCCGCTGCATCATCGCCTGCAAATCCAGTTCTCCCTCTTTTGCCGGGACACTTAAAACACGACAGCCGGCGTCCTCATATGCTTTCTTCCTTCCGGCATCCGATACCGCCGTCACAATCCAGGTCGGTGTCTCCCGCGCGGTCTGTACCACGGTCGATGAAAGCGGTGTCCGAAGCTTCGTATCTGCAATCACCCGGATCGGATTTTTTCCTCCCGGAATCCGGCAGGTCAGCTGCGGATTGTCCGCCAGCACCGTCGAAACGCCAGTCAGAATCGCCATATAACGCCCGCGGTCCTCATGCACCCGCTTCCGCGCCGCCTCGCCGGTGATCCACTGGGATTTACCCGACACCGTCGCTGTCTTTCCGTCGAGTGTCATCGCGTATTTCAGCACCGTAAACGGAAGTTTCGTCCGCATAAAATGGAAGAACACCTCATTCCGCCGTTCACACTCTCCGCGTAAAACTCCGGCCACCACTTCCAGCCCTTTTTCCCTCAGAAGCCGGATGCCGCGCCCTGCCACCACCGGATTCGGATCCGTGCAGCCGACAATCACGCGCTTCACCCCGGATGCCAGCACCGCTTCCGTACACGGCGGCTGTTTTCCGGTGTGACAGCAGGGTTCCAGCGTCACATACAAATCTGCTCCCGCCGTCTCTTCGCCCCGCTCTGCCGCATTCTTAAATGCCTCCCGTTCTGCATGAAGCTGTCCATATCGTGTATGATATCCCTCGCCGATGATGTGTCCATCCTTTACCAGCACCGCGCCGACCATCGGATTCGGATTGACCCATCCGTGCCCTTTTTCTGCCAGTGCTAACGCCTGCTTCATATATTCCCGATCCTGTGGCTGCTCACCGGGAACCTTTACATGGATTCGTTCCATCTTTTTCCCCACCTTTCTATCAAAAGAATGTGCCAAGGCACATTCTCGCACCGAACGCGGTCGCCTGCGACATATTTCTGCTTCGCGCAAGTGTGCATCCTCACGGAGCGTTTTTTGTTTCATATGATACAATTTTCTATTGAAACAAAAAAGCCCTGAAATGTGAAATACTTTTATTTTCACATCTCAGGGCTTATAATTTCTATTTTATAATATCTTTCATGATATTAATTATCGTAAATATTTTTTTTACATCCATTCTCGATGACTTTTCTCTCTCTTTTGCCATAGCGATATATATCCGCCATATCCATCATCCGGGGGAGTGTATCTGGAAGCTTCCCGGCACCGCCGTTTTTATTTACGTTTTCTCTTCTTTCATCCAGACTATACAGTCGGTTTTGGAATTGCACCAAATCATGCGCCATGCGCTCGCGGACTTTACCGCCGGTCGGGAATTACACCCTGCCCTGAAGATATCGTTATTTTGTTGTCATTCATTATCTGTATTGCATTATAGATCCAGAGAATCCGTTTGTCAATCCATTATTTTTTTCATTTATTGATTGATGACAACGTTATCTGACACACATTTTCAGCCATTTTAAGCGCCGCTTCAAGTGTCTGCTTCCACTGCTTTCCCGTTCAATTTAGCGCGCTCTACACAGCGCCCCATAATGCGCCCAATCAAAAGAAGATACACGATCACTGACATCGTCGTTCCGCCGAAATCCGATACCACTTCTGCATAGAAAACATTTTCAACTCCCGCAAACACCGGAATCAGGAACACGCTGACCAGGTACAGCAGCTTCCGGAACATTGACAGCGAGATCGCCACCGACGGCACACCCATTCCGGTAAATCCATCTACGACCTCATACTGGACTGCCAGCGGAATAATCCCCATCGTGTAGACCCGGATCGCCCAGACAGTCAGTTCCACATAGGACTCATTGCGCGTAAAGAGATACACAAAATACTGCGCCAGCGTCCGGGAAAACAGGAACATGATGCTGCACTGCACCACCGCCAGCAATGTGATATACTTCTGTGCGCTCCGGATCCGATCCGGGCGTCCCGCGCCGAAATTGAAGCCCAGGATCGCCCCCGTTCCCGATGTAATGCCTCCGAGCGGCATCGTCACGATCAGCATAAAGCTCTGCACGATTGTCGTACAGGTCAAAAGCATGTCCGCCTCCGCGCCGCCATACATCTGAATTACCGTATTGAGCGAAATGATCAGCACATTGTCAAATGCGATAATCAAAAATGGCGACAGTCCCATCAGCGCAATCTTACAGACTGTCTTCACCTGCGGACATTCAAATTCAAGCCGCAGAAGCACGCGATTTCCTCGCAGGAAACGAAGGACAAAGACCGCCGACGCAAACTGTGACAGAACCGTGGCAAACGCCGCCCCCGCCACGCCCATGTCAAACACAAAAATAAACACTGGATCCAGCACAATATTCGTTACCGCACCGAGCGCCACCGAAATCATTCCGATCCGCGCAAATCCCTGGCAGATAATAAACTGGTTCATTCCGATCGAAAGCAGCGCAAAGACCGTTCCCAGCAGATAGATCGTAAAGTACGATTCCGCATACGGCAGAATCGCCTCACTCGCACCAAACCGCGTCAAAATTTCTCGTTTAAATACAAACAGAACCAACGTCAGAACCGCCGACAGCCCGACAATCATCCAGAAGCTGTTTGCCAGAATCTTTTTCGCTTTCTCATCCTGCCCCTCGCCCATACGGATGCTCATGAGCGGCGAGCCGCCCAAACCAACCAGATAGGCAAACGCGGAGATCAGCGTCACAATCGGTCCGCTGACACCGACGCCCGCAAGCGCCGTCTCCCCGATCACCGGGATATTTCCAATATAGATTCGATCGACCACGCTGTAGAGCACATTGATAAACTGCGCCAGCATCGAAGGAATCGCCAGGCGGAGCACCAGCTGACAGATATCGTCCCGCCCCAAATCATTTTCTATCTTCATATGTATCCCACCTCCGTATGAAACCCGCCCTGCTGTTTTGTTTTCATGTTTTCTTAACTTTTCCTCCCAGAACTGGTTCCATGCGTGTTTCTTTCGCCAGAGTCTACTCCCTCTTCTGTCGTTACTGTTCACACACGTGTGCCCAGCAACGGGATTTTGCCGATGCTACGCAT
>OHBJ01001802.1_pt1 | contig 14728 bp, 12 predicted proteins | sample 1577241 | NCBI WGS metagenome assembly OHBJ01 (sample SAMEA3541594, study PRJEB24748) | human gut metagenome | biome: human gut; feature: human-associated habitat; material: faeces | place: China | collected 2012
AGATAAAGGTTTTCTTCCAAACTAAATCTTTAATCACACCTTTTTGCCTTCTGGAACAGATGCCAGCCGGAAACATAATAATATGAGAATCAGAGCGGAATCCAGCCTCTACCATCTTAGGAAAATCACGCGACTGGGAGCCAGTCTTATTAATAGGAATACATAAGGGAGCTAATCCATGAAGATTCATCAGCAAATCATTTACAAGGTATTTTATACGACCATTGTAATGTTTGCCCAATATATAGCCTAAGGCGATACCATCCTGACCACCTAAAGGATGATTAGACACAAACGTACACAAGCCATCGGAAGGAAGATTCTCTATCCCTCTCACTTCCAGCTTAATGTCAAGGAATTCCATACAAGCCTCCAGAAAATCCACACCGGTCTTGTCTGCAACACTTTTCAGGAACACGTTAATCTCATCCTGATGCACAATATGCTTTAAGTATGACACTAAAAAACGCGGTATACGATTAGCTTTTTTCCCGGCTTTGTCTCTCAATACTTTATCAATGTCAATTAAAAATATTGAATTTTCACCCATTCTACAAAAGTTTACTTTGCAAAAGTAACTCATCTTTTGAAAAGACACTCATTTTATGACAAAAAATACACTTATACTGATAAAAAAAATTGCAGAACTGATTTCATTAAGACAAATCTTTGACGTTTCTTCCTCGTTTTACACAGAAAGAGTAACCTGTTGATAACTTATTCATATTTTCTATAGAAAACATGATGCGTGATTCTATGGAAATTTCTAATTTTACCGCTTGAATATATAATAAGGTGAATCTACAAGAAAATCGCATGAAGAAAACAGAGCCTACATATCATATACCAGTACTATTACACGAGAGCATTGAAGGTATGCATCTTCAATCAGGAGGTACTTACGTAGACGTAACCTTTGGAGGAGGAGGACACTCCAGAGAAATATTACGGAATATGGATGATAAAAGCCGGCTGTTCAGTTTTGATCAGGACGCCGATGCAGAAAGAAATATCATCAACGACAAACGTTTTACTTTTGTCAGAAGTAATTTTCGCTACCTGCACAATTTCCTTCGTTATTACGGAGTAGAAGAAGTGGATGCAATCTTAGCAGATTTAGGTGTTTCGTCTCACCATTTTGACGACTCGGAACGAGGATTTTCCTTCCGTTTTGACGGGAAGCTCGATATGCGTATGAATAAACGTGCCGGTATTACCGCTGCTGATATCATCAACACATATGAGGAAGAAAAGCTGGCAGATCTGTTTTATCTTTATGGTGAACTTAAAAACAGCCGTAAACTAGCTGCAACACTCGTAAAAGCCAGAGCACAAAAACCGGTTGAAACCATTGGAGAGTTCATCGAAATCGTAAAACCACTTTACGGAAGAGAGCGAGAAAAGAAAGAAATGGCAAAAGTTTTCCAAGCGCTCCGAATTGAAGTGAATCAAGAAATGGAAGCGCTAAAAGAAATGCTTTACGCCGCAACAGAAGCCCTCAAACCTGGAGGAAGGCTAGTAGTCATTACCTATCACTCGCTGGAAGACCGCATGGTAAAAAACATCATGAAAACGGGGAATATTGAAGGAAAAGCTAAACAGGACTTTTTTGGGAACGTAGAAACTCCGTTTAAATTAATAAACAACAAGGTTATTATCCCCAGCGAGGACGAAATACAGCGTAACCCACGTTCACGCAGCGCCAAACTGAGAATTGCAGAAAAGAAGTAACACATGGAACACCAAGAAATGACACCACAAGAATCTCCACATATTACATGGAGAAGCATATTAGGAGGAGAAGTACTGGTACACCTGATGAGAAAGCAGGCTAACTTAATCATACTGATTATGATTCTTGTCATCCTGTACATAGACAACCGCTATTCCAGTCAGCAAGAAATGATTGAAATAGACCGTTTGAAAAAGGAATTAATCGACACTAAATATGACGCTCTGACTATTTCCTCTGAACTGACAGAGAAAAGCCGCCAGTCGCGCATTGAAGAGTATATTTCTGCAGAAGGGACCCCACTGGAAACAGCTTCCACACCGCCCTATCTAATAAAAAACAAGGACTAAAATGGTACCAGGACAAAAAAATATCATACTACGATATACGCTTATTGTATTCATCATGGCATTGCTGGCTATTGCAATCATTGCAAAAGCGGCAATTATCATGTTTGCAGAGCGGCAATACTGGAAAGATGTGGCCGACCGTTTTATCAAAGAAAATGTAATTGTCCATCCTACCAGAGGAAATATCATTTCTTCAGACGGGAAACTGATGGCCAGCAGCCTGCCAGAATATAAAATCTATATGGACTTCAAAGCTGGAGGTGAAAAGAAAGACACCATGCTGATGAACCACCTGACCGAAATTTGCGAAGGACTTCATCAAATTTTTCCAGACAAGAGCGCCAAGGAATTTCGACAGCACATATTGAAAGGCAGACGACAGAAAAGCCGGAATTACCTTCTCTATCCACGTCGTATTTCTTACATAGAATACAAAGAAGCCAAGAAATTACCCGTATTCAACTTGAGTAAATTCAAGGGAGGATTTCATGAACTGGCTTTCAACCAGCGTAAAAAACCATTCGGTTCACTGGCGGCACGTACGTTAGGCGATATGTATCCGGATGTAGCATTAGGAGCAAAGAACGGAATAGAATTGACATACGATTCTATTTTGAAAGGGCAGGACGGTATTACTCACCGACAAAAAGTCATGAACAAATACCTGAATATTATCGACAAACCTGCCGTAGACGGTTGTGATATAATTACCACAATTGATGTCGGTATGCAGGATATTGCAGAAAAGGCTCTTGTAGACCAGCTAAAAAATCTTGAAGCGGTGTTTGGTGTAGCCATTGTCATGGATGTAGCAACCGGAGAGGTAAAGGCCAACGTAAACATGACCCGGGCTGGTGACGGAAACTATTATGAGATGCGAAATATCGCCGTAAGCAACTTAATGGAACCGGGTTCTACCTTCAAGACAGCTTCGATCATGGTAGCCTTGGAAGACAAGTTCATCACACCCGACTACATGGTAGATACGGGCAATGGTGTGGTCAATATGCACGGAAGCAACATGAAGGACTGGAACTGGTATAAAGGCGGATATGGAAAAATAGACGTAACCAGAATCATGGAAGTGTCATCCAATGTCGGCGTATCAAGCATCATCGACAAATTCTACGGAGATAATCCACAGAGATTTATAGATGGACTGAAACGCATGAGTATTGACAAGCCTTTAAATTTAGGTTTCGTAGGAGAAGCAAGTCCTCGTATATTGGGGCCTAAAGAACGATACTTCGCCAAGACCTCCTTACCTTGGATGAGTATCGGATATGAAACGATGATTCCTCCTATCTACATGCTAAATTTTTACAATGCCATAGCAAATAACGGAGTCATGGTCAAGCCTAAGTTTGTAAAGGCTATCGCAAAAGATGGAGAAATCATACAAGAATTCCCTACAGAGATTGTAAATCCTAAAATCTGTTCGGACACTACCCTTACCATGATTCAAGGGATTCTACGAAAGGTGGTTTCTGAAGGACTGGCCAAGCCTGCCGGAAGTAAACAGTTTAGTGTATCCGGAAAAACAGGTACCGCTCAGGTTTCTCAAGGAAAGGCTGGATACAAAGCTGGAGGTGTAAGTTACTTGGTCAGCTTCTGCGGCTATTTTCCATCTGAAGCACCTAAATACAGTTGCATGGTGTCCATTCAGATACCGCATGGTCCTGCATCAGGAGGTTTGCAAGCCGGTAGCGTATTCAGCCGGATTGCTGAACGTATTTACGCCAAGCATCTGTATCAGGATTTAGCCTCAGCAAAAGACTCTACTTCAATTATTATTCCTGAAGTAAAGAATGGTGACTTGCGCGAAGCATCTTATGTATTACAGAACCTGAATATTCAAAGTAACAGCTCAAGTATACCGAAAAGCAACACTCCTATTTGGGGAAAAGCAAACTGCACAACAACTTATGCTGAACTGAAACGAACAAATACAGAAAAAAATTTAGTACCAAACGTAAGAGGAATGGGAGCAAAAGATGCTGTTTATCTGCTGGAAAGCAAAGGACTCCACGTACGCTTATCTGGTACAGGAAAGGTAATCAGACAAAGCCTGAATGCAGGCTCTTATTTACATAAAGGACAAACAATTACATTAACATTAAACTAGAAAGAAATGAAACTTGAGAATATGCTAAAAGCTGTCAACGCACAGCAAATCATAGGAGATACCAACCTGGAGGTAAATGGTATTCACATGGATTCTCGCATGGTGAAAAACGGATTCATGTTTGTAGCCGTAAAAGGAACGCAAGCTGACGGACATAACTATATCTCCAAAGCTATTGAAAATGGAGCAACAGTAATAGTCTGTGAACACCTGCCTGTACAAATTGAATCCAATGTGACTTATATACAACTGACGGATACAGAAGAAGCCGTTGGTAAACTTGCCACTACATTCTATGGAGATCCGACTTCCAAACTGGAATTAGTAGGAGTAACTGGTACTAACGGAAAAACGACCATTGCCACCTTATTATATAATATGTTCCGTCTGTTTGGATATAAGGCCGGATTACTCTCTACAGTATGCAATTACATTGACGGAGAAGCAATCCCCACTGACCATACTACTCCAGACCCGATTACACTGAATCAGTTGCTGGGACGTATGGCTGACGAAGGATGCAAATATGTATTCATGGAAGTCAGTTCACATTCTGTTGTACAGAAACGTATCAGTGGTCTGACTTTTGCCGGTGGTATTTTCACAAACATTACCCGTGATCATCTGGATTACCACAAGACATTTGAAAATTACCTGAAAGCCAAGAAAGCATTTTTTGACAATCTCCCCAAACAGGCTTTTGCACTGACCAATCTGGATGATAAGAACGGTACAGTCATGACACAAAATACTAAGGCCAAAGTAGCTGCCTACTCTCTACATTCTTTATGTGACTTCAAAGGTAAGGTACTGGAAGACAGTTTTGACGGAATGCTGCTTGACATTAACAACCGCGAAGTAAACGTGCAATTTATCGGACGCTTCAATGCATCCAACCTGCTGGCTGTATATGGAGCAGCTTGCTTGTTAGGTAAACGCCCGGAAGATATATTGGTAAAACTGAGTATGCTTCGCCCTGTTTCCGGACGCTTCGATGCCAAACGTTCTCCCAAAGGCTATACAGCTATTGTAGACTATGCACACACTCCTGATGCACTGGTAAACGTACTAGAAGCTATCCACGAAGTATTAAGAGGAAGAGGACAAGTCATTACGGTAGTAGGTGCCGGAGGAAACCGTGACAAAGGGAAACGCCCTTTAATGGCGAAAGAATCCGCTCAAAGAAGCGACAAAGTAATTATCACTTCTGATAATCCACGCTTTGAGGAACCGCAAGACATCATCAATGATATGTTAGCGGGACTTAGCAAGGACGACATGAAAAAAGTGATCAGCATTGTCGATCGCAAAGAAGCGATCCGTACCGCATGTATGTTGGCTCAACCACAAGATGTCATCCTGATTGCCGGAAAAGGACACGAAACCTATCAGGATGTAAAGGGTGTCAAATCACATTTTGACGACAAAGAAGTATTGGACGAAATATTCAAAGGAGAACTTTAAAAAATAGGAACAAGACAATGTTATATTATTTATTTCAATATTTAGAGCAATTCAATTTCCCAGGAGCACGAATGTTCGGGTACGTGTCGTTCCGTTCATTAATGGCCGTCATCCTCTCTTTGTTGATTTCTGCCATCTTTGGAGAATATTTCATTAATTTGCTCAAAAAGAAACAAATCACAGAAACTCAACGTGATGCGTCCATTGACCCTTTTAACGTCAATAAGGTTGGTGTTCCAACAATGGGAGGTATTATTATTATCGTAGCAATTCTGATTCCTTGCCTGTTATTAGGTAAATTGCATAACATCTACATGATATTGATGCTGGTTACTACCCTATGGCTCGGAACTTTAGGCTTTTTGGATGACTATATCAAGGTTTTTCGGAAAGACAAGGAAGGACTTCATGGCAAATTTAAAATCATCGGCCAGGTAGGTCTCGGACTGATTGTAGGTCTGGCTCTGTACCTGAGTCCAGATGTAGTAATACGAGAGAACATTGAAATTCAACAAGACGGTCGTGTGGTTGACGTAGTTCATAAACCCGTGGATGAGAAATCAACCAAGACAACGATTCCCTTCTTCAAGAACAACAACTTGGATTATGCCGACTTTGTAGGATTCTTAGGAGAACATGCACAAGATGCCGGATGGATTGTCTTTGTATTCATCACCATTTTTGTGGTCACAGCCGTTTCCAACGGAGCCAACCTGAACGATGGTATGGATGGAATGGCAGCCGGAAACTCGGCCATTATCGGAGTTACCTTAGGGATACTGGCCTATGTATCCAGTCACATAGAATATGCAGAATACCTGAATATCATGTATATTCCAGGAAGTGAGGAACTGGTAATCTTTATCTGTGCCTTCATTGGAGCACTGGTCGGTTTCTTATGGTATAATGCCTTCCCTGCGCAAGTATTCATGGGCGATACCGGAAGTCTTACTATTGGAGGACTTATCGCTGTATTTGCCATCATCATACACAAGGAGTTATTAATTCCTATTTTATGTGGAGTATTCCTGGTCGAGAACCTGTCGGTTATTCTTCAAGTGAAGTATTTCCAGCGCGGTAAGAAAAAAGGAGTCAAACAGCGTATATTCAAACGCTCACCGATTCATGACCATTTCCGTACGACACTGGCACAGCTCGACCCAAACTGTACTTATTTGATCACACGCCCTCACAGCGTATTCCATGAGTCCAAGATTACAGTCCGCTTCTGGATTGTAACCATTGTATTAGCAGCAATTACGATAATCACACTTAAAATCAGATAAAGCAATGGCAAGAATTGTCATCTTAGGAGCAGGAGAAAGCGGCGCCGGTGCCGCTGTCCTGGCACAGAAAAAAGGATTTGACACATTTGTATCAGACATGTCCCTCATCAAGGACAAGTACAAAGCAATGTTGAACGAAAGAGGTATTCAATGGGAAGAAGGCAAACACACAGAAGAGTTGATTCTGAATGCGGATGAAGTGATTAAAAGCCCGGGAATTCCCAATGATGCTCCTATCATTCTGAAATTAAAGAATCAGGGTACTCCCATCATTTCGGAGATTGAATTTGCAGGCCGATATACCAATGCTAAAATGATTTGTATCACAGGCAGCAATGGTAAAACAACTACAACCTCACTGATTTATCACATTTTCAAGAAAGCAGGTCTGAATGTGGGACTGGCAGGCAATATTGGGCAAAGTCTGGCTTATCAGGTAGCTGAATGTAACTATGACTATTACGTCATTGAACTCAGCAGCTTCCAGCTCGACAACATGTATAAGTTCCATGCCAATATCGCCGTGCTGATGAATATTACTCCAGACCATCTGGACCGTTACGGATTCGAAATGCAGAATTACGTGGATGCCAAATTCCGCATTATTCAGAACCAAACGGATGATGATGCTTTCATTTTCTGGAACGATGACCCTATCATACAGAAGGAACTTCATAAATACGGTATTCACGGACAATACTTCCCATTCGCAGAAAAGAACGAAGAAGGAGTAGCCGCCTTTACCGAAGAAAACAAAGTGTACTTCACCCGTCCTATCGCATTCAATATGGAACAGGAGGAGTTAGCTCTGACTGGAACTCACAACCTCTTCAACTCTATGGCTGCCGGTATTTCTGCTAACATTGCAGGCATTCGCAAAGAATGCATCCGCGAAGCTCTGAATGATTTCAAAGGCGTAGAGCACAGACTGGAAAAGGTAGCACGTGTGAAAGGAGTGGATTATATCAACGACTCAAAAGCTACGAACGTCAACTCATGCTGGTATGCCCTTCAAAGCATGAAGACTAAAACCATCTTAATCTTGGGAGGAAAAGACAAAGGAAATGACTACAATGAGATTGCCGACCTTGTAAAAGAGAAATGTAGCGGACTGATATTCTTGGGACTCCACAACGAAAAGCTGCACGACTTTTTCGACAACTTTGGTCTTCCGATTGTAGACGTACAGAGCATGCCTGATGCTGTAAATGCGGCTTACAACATGGCAAAAAAAGGAGAAACCGTATTGCTAAGTCCGTGCTGCGCAAGCTTTGACCTGTTTAAAAGTTATGAGGACCGAGGCGATCAGTTTAAAGAGTGTGTAAGAAACCTATAAGCATCATTAAAAAGTTAGAATCATAGCACATGGATTTGCTAAAAAACTTTTTTAAAGGGGATAAAGCTATCTGGATTATTTATCTGTTCCTCTGCTTGATATCCATTGTAGAGGTATTCAGTGCATCCAGTACGCTTACCTATAAAAGTGGAGACCACTGGGGACCGATTACCAACCATCTGACATTGCTGATGGTTGGTACCATCGCTGTATGGATTGTGCATAATATTCCTTGCCGCTGGTTTAAAACTTTTATCGCCTTGCTACCGATCTCATGGGGATTACTGATAGCCGTATTCGTGATTGGTGCTCTTACCAACGGTGCCAAACGATGGATTGATTTAGGTTTCATTCAGTTCCAGCCCTCAGAAGTCGCAAAAATGGCAACCATCATTACCGTCGCATTCATTCTTTCGCGCATGCAGGAAGAAAATGGAGCCAACAAAAAAGCATTTAAGTATATATGCGGTATTACGGCTGCAACTTGTGGACTCATTGTGAGTGAAAACCTTTCTACAGCAGTTCTGTTGGCGGGAAGCGTTTTTCTTCTCATGTTTGTAGGGAGAGTTCCTTTCAAGCAACTCGGATTACTTGCTGGTATCGGTATTGCCTGCATCATCATTGGTGTAGGAACTATCAAATATATTCCAGGAGAAGCCTGGGATAAAATTGGTCTTCACCGTATGGTAACTTGGCAGAGCCGTTTAAACAACCATTTTGATGAAAGTGAAATACCGGCTGCAAAATTTGACATTGACAATGACGCACAGATAGCCCATGCCAATATAGCCATTGCAAGCAGCCATATTTTAGGGAAAGGCCCGGGAAACAGCGTGCAGCGCGATTTCTTGTCACAAGCTTTTTCGGACTTTATCTATGCCATCATCATAGAAGAATTGGGACTTGTAGGAGGGGCTTTCGTAGCCATTCTTTACATCCTGCTTCTGATGAGAATTGCCAAAATAGCCAGGAATTGTGACAAGTCATATTACGTATTTCTCGTTACGGGCATTGGGATTCTGCTTGTGTTGCAGGCCACATTTAACATGCTGGTAGCTGTAGGAATCATGCCTGTCACCGGACAGCCTTTGCCACTCATCAGTAAAGGAGGTACTTCAACTCTTGTAAATTGCGTCTACATTGGAATGATTCTAAGCATCAGCCGATATGTAAATGACTTGAAACGTCAACGAGAAGAAGAGTTGCTCGCACAACAAAGGATACAGCCTCAGGAGGTTGCTCCCGAAAATAATATCATACCACAGGAGAAATCCGTTTAAAAGTTTATTCTTACCTTTGCAGGTAAATCACATAAGAATATGGAAGAAAAATTACGCATCATAGTAAGTGGAGGTGGCACGGGAGGACATATTTTTCCCGCCGTTTCCATAGCCAACGCCATAAAGGAATTATATCCGGACACTGAGATTTTGTTTATCGGAGCAGAAGGACGAATGGAAATGCAACGCGTTCCTGCCGCAGGTTACAAGATTATCGGATTACCGGTCGCTGGATTTGACAGAAAACATTTATTAAAAAACATCAGCGTACTTATCAAGTTATTCAAAAGTCAGCTGATGGCCCGTAAAATCATAAAGAACTTCAAACCTCATGCTGCTGTAGGCGTAGGGGGCTATGCCAGTGGTCCTACCCTGAAAATGGCAGGCATGATGGGTATTCCCACGCTGATACAGGAACAAAACTCTTATGCCGGAGTCACAAATAAGTTATTAGCTCAAAAAGCTGAAAAGATCTGCGTGGCATACGAAGGAATGGAACGGTTCTTTGATAAAAACAAAATCATTCTGACTGGAAATCCAGTCAGACAAGGATTGTTGAACAAAAACATATCACGTGAAGAAGCCATCCGCTCGTTCGGATTAGACCCAGAGAAAAAGACCATTCTAATTATCGGAGGCAGCCTGGGAGCACGTACAATCAACAACTGCATGATGCAGGGATTCGACAAGATCAAAGAATCAGGAGTGCAATTTATCTGGCAGACCGGAAAAATCTATATCAATGAGGCCAAACAAGCTGTAAAGGCTTACGGAGAACTTACGATGTTACACGTAACCGACTTCATATCCGATATGGCTGCAGCTTATAGTGCTGCAGATGTGGTGATCAGCCGTGCAGGTGCTGGTTCTATTTCTGAGTTCTGCCTGCTAGGCAAACCAGTCATCCTGGTACCTTCTCCCAATGTGGCAGAAGACCACCAGACAAAAAATGCACTGGCACTTGTCAACAAAAATGCAGCTGTTTACATTAAAGATAGTGAAGCAACTCAAAAACTGCTGGATACTGCCATCGAAGCGGTTCACAAACCCGATTTATTGAAAGAATTAAGTAGCAACATTACCAAACTGGCTATTAAAGACTCTGCTAACATCATCGCTAAGGAAGTCTGCAAGCTAGCATTAAAATATAAAGAAAGTCATGAACATTAATACCATACAAGCAGTCTACTTCATTGGGGCCGGAGGCATAGGCATGAGTGCCCTGGTACGTTATTTCCTGTCAAAAGGGAAAAAAGTAGGCGGTTATGACCGCACTCCAAGCGAGCTGACAGAGAAACTGATTGCAGAAGGAGCAGACATTCATTATGAAGAGAGTGTATCTCTCATTCCAGAAGCATTTCTTCATCCGGAAACCACACGCGCTTTCCTTGCGAATCCGCATGTGGATGCCCTGACCGAAAAATTCGGCACCACCTGTGTGGCCGGTATGAAGAATGCCGTTCTGGGCATGGATGACCGCACCGTGGAGCTGCAGCAGCAGTTCAATGCTCTGGTGAGCCGCTACCAGCAGATCTACGGCGGCGCACTGGTGGAGCTGGACGGCAAACAGCTCACCATCCCGCAGCTGGGCCCTTACAAGGAGGATCTGGACCCTGCCGTGCGCCGCGCCGCCTACGAGGCCGAGGCCGGTTATTTTGACGCCCACCGTGCCGAACTGGACGAGCTGTACGGCGAGATCGTGAAGAACCTGAATGCACAGGCCCCAAGCTCCTTTCCTTCGGTGAATATCCCCAGGTATCGCTCCGCGCCGCACGGCAACGCCGGGATGAAGCCAAGGCCCTGCTCAGGGACGGCGTTGACCCGGCGAAACACAGGAAGGCCGCGCGGGCATCCGCCTCCAACGCTACATTCCAATCCGTGGCTATGGAATGGTACGAGCGGGAAACCCTTCACTGTAAAAACCGCTATCGCTCCTTCATGATGCGGGGGATGACGGAATATTTCTTTCCTGCCTTCGGCGGCAAGGCCATGACAGACGTTACCGCCGAGGACATTATGAGCGCCATCGAACCGTTGCGGCAATCCGGGAAATTGCGCGGAGGCCGCAGGCTGACGGATGTGTGCGGCCAGATATGCCGCTATGCCGTCGCCACCGGCAAGGCCGCGCGGGACGCCACGGAAGAACTGCCCGCGTCGTTGCGTTCCAGACAGACAGGACACAGAGCCGCCGCGCTCGACGCCGGAAAACTCGGCCAGATTATGCTGAATCTTGAGCGGCATGACGGCTATTTCCCTGTGCGGTGCGCCCTGCGACTGGTTCCCCTGCTGTTCGTCCGTTCCGGTGAATTGCGCTGTGCCGAATGGAACGAATTTGATTTCTCCCGCAGACTCTGGATTATCCCCGCGCAACGCATGGCGACGAAACATGAGCATGTTGTGCCTCTCGCGCCGCAGGCCGTAAAGATTCTCAGGGAACTGAAGGAATACTCCGGTCATGGCCCCCTGCTGTTCCCCGGCGTCCGTTCTCCTGAACGCCCCATTGACATATCCACCATCACCGTTTCCCTGCGCAGACGCGGATATGACGGTGTAAAACTGTCCTTTGACGGAATCCGTTCTCTTGCCGCCAAACTGCTGCCCGACCTTGGGTACGAACAGAGCATCATCGACATGCAGTTGGCGCACTCCGGTCGCACACGTTTTGACCCGTGGCAGCATCTGCCGGAAAGAAAAACCATGATGCGGGAATGGGCCAGGTATCTTTTTCTCCTGCGGGACAAGGCGTTGCGGGATACATCCAGTCAGGGAGGTACGTCATGCTGACCGATACGCAAATCAGGAATCTGAAGCCCGCTGAAAAAGCGAAAAAATACGCGGACGGCGGCGGCCTGTACCTTTATGTCGCCAAGACAGGCTCAAAACTCTGGCGCATGGCATACCGCTTCAACGACAAGGAAAAGCTGCTCAGTTTCGGGGAATATCCGATTGTCTCCTTGAAGGATGCCCGGACAAAACGAAATGAGGCGAAAAAGCTGCTTGCCGACGGCATTGATCCGAGCAGGCACAAAAAGGAGATGAAAAACGCCGCCCTCCTCGCTGAAGCCAATACCTTCGAGCATGTTGTCCGTGAATGGCATGAAACGCAGACAATCCACAATTCCCCAAAAGACAGAAAGCGGAAACTGTCCACGTTCGAACTCCATCTTTTCCCCACTTTGAAACGGAAGCCCATTTCCGAGGTCACGGCACAGGACCTGCTGCTGATACTCAAGCCGCTTGAAAGAAAGGGAAAGGAGCTTATCGCCCACAGAATCATCCAGTATTGCGGCATGGTTTTCCGCTACGCCGTTGCCACAGGCAGAGTGACGCGCAACATTGCCGCCGATCTTCGCGGAGCCATACGTCCGCATCAGGGAAGGCACAGGGCCACCATCGTTTCCGCTGAAAAAATCGGTGTGCTTCTGAACAGGCTGGACAACTATCACGGACATTTTCAGGTCAGGTGCGCGCTGCGCCTTTTTCCTCTGCTCTTTGTCCGTTCCGCCGAACTTGTCCGCGCCGAATGGAGCGAGTTCAATCTGGAGACGCGGGAATGGCACATACCGGCCGAACGCATGAAGATGCGAAAGCCGCACATCGTCCCGCTGTCATCGCAGGCTGTTGCCATTCTCAAGGAGCTTCACGCCGTCACCGGAGGCGGAACCTATCTTTTCCCCTCACGAAACAGTGTGAGGAAGCCCATTCACTACTCCACTCCCTTACAGGCGTTACGCGCTATGGGGTACGGCAAGGAGGAAATGTGCATTCATGGCTTTCGGTCTATGGCCTCAACCCTGCTCAATGAACAGGGCTTTGACCCCGACTGGATTGAGCGTCAACTGGCTCACAAGGAAAAGGACACTTCCCGTATCGCCTATAACCATGCCCAATATCTTCTCCAGCGACACCGCATGATGCAGGTATGGTCTGACTATCTGGACGGCTTGCGCGAAGAGACACAGAAGGACAATGAAATGCAGTAGCGGTTTCTGAGACCTGCAAAAGACAAATGCGTCCAATATAGCCCAGTGAAAACATTAATTTTATATGCTATTAGAGTTATGCAATTTCAACAAGTTACAGGAATACATCTTTAAACATAAAAACATGTCAAGTGGTATTTTGAATTTTTTTTGAACACAAGCGGCATCTCACAGGACAATATTGGATTTATCCTGTTGTATGCGGGAACCTTAAAAGAGAAAGAGCGGGAAAACCCATGATATACTGTGCCGAACATAACCAGACAGGAGGAACTCCATGCACAATACACCCAATAACGCTCTGCTTCGCCTGCCGCAGGTACTCGCGCTCATTCCCGTCAGCCGCAGCGCATGGTGGGCGGGCTGCAAAAGCGGCCGCTATCCGAAACCCGTCAAACTCGGCCCGCGCACAACGGCGTGGAGAGCGGCGGATATTGCCGCGCTTCTGGAAAAGCTCACCGCCGAAACGGAGGAAAAATGAATCTCGTTTCTTCCCCGGCTCTTCGTCCGTCACACCCGCATGTGTGCTGGAAGCGGGCATTCCGTCAAGGCCAAGCCCTGTCGGGCCGCTTCGCGGGCCTTGACCGGATGCCCTTGCTTTCCGGCTATGGATACTTGCGGGCGACGGACGAGGAAGCCTCCGGCGGGGGCTCGGTCAAAGGAAGTCCGCAGTTCAAAAATACAAAGGCAACAACACAAAAAAGCGTTTTTCGCCTCCCGCGGTTTTCCCGCATACCGACATGCGGCGGACACGATGCACACGAGTCTGCCCCGACTTACGCTCCACAGAATCTTCCCGATACATACGGCCTTGCCTCACACTCGGCGTTCAGATGCCCGCACCGTCATGCGCGTTATGCCGACCTTGCCTTGCGTCGGATACTGACTACACGGCTTGCGCATAGCGTTCAGGCATTTGCCGCATACCGTCTCCTCATGTGCCGGATGTTTATCTGGAGCCGTCAGTATACCCACCAGCGACATGCCGGATACAACTCCGCTCCACAGCCGATACGCACCCGCCACATTTCCGATGCTCGCATCATGCATCCCCGTTTTTACGCGAATGTCTGTTCATTCGTCCGGCATTGTCTCCGAGGGCCAGCCTACGTTTCGTCTATACGCTGCGCGTATAGCCTCACGGCTGGCGAGGGGCGCCGCCCCTTCGAACC
>OHBJ01001804.1_pt1 | contig 14723 bp, 14 predicted proteins | sample 1577241 | NCBI WGS metagenome assembly OHBJ01 (sample SAMEA3541594, study PRJEB24748) | human gut metagenome | biome: human gut; feature: human-associated habitat; material: faeces | place: China | collected 2012
TAGCGGCTTATTATGTCGGCGCGGCTCTTTTCGGAGGCAAGCAAGAGCCCTTTGGTCAGCAACAACCCGTTGTAAGCCATCTCCGTGAAGTCATCTTCGTTGAACTTGGCCTCTATTCCGAAAGGAATCATATTGTTTATTAGGTCTATGGAACTCTGTAGGTAGGGTTGGCGTTTCTCCGAGGGGAGGTCTCGCAACGAGGAAGTTACGGCATCGCGGTACTGCTTTTCGACATCCATCAGTAGTTGACCCCCGCCTATGGTATCGCCGGAGAATGCCATCATATTGGCTACACAGTAACATGCGAGCCGGTAATCATCGGAGACTTTGTCATAAAACTGCTCTGCCAGAGTCAAACGCTTTTTGAAAATATCCAGAGCTTCGGAGTATTTTTTTTGCTTATAGAGCGAATTAGCATAGAGGGCCAGAAGCTTGATATGCGCATCGCAGAGTGGCCGTTTTTCCGAGTATCTCAGCGCAATCTCGAAGCTTGAGGCTGCCTTCTCCCATTCATCGAGCTGTCCGTAAGCCATGGCTATGCTTCCCAACATATCTATTACTTGCTTCAGATTCTTGGCCGTGGGGTTTTGAAGACAATAAGTGGCGGAATCAAGATAATTGAAACAGTTCTGTTTATCTTTCATCCGGGCGTAAGTGGCGGCTACCATATTATAGTCTTCTGCCATGTCAGGGCCTGTGCTTCCATATTTTTTACAAAGCGCTACATTCTGTTTCCCATAATAGAGCGCTTCGTCATAGTCTTGAAGTTCAAGCATACATAGCATCTGCAAGCGGGAGTTCAGTTCGTAAATTTCTTGTATGGAATCTTCCGGAACCATGGAGAGCGCCTGTTTGTAAAAGCTGCGGGCCAGCTCGAAGTTCTTGTCGTCTTTGGCTGTCTTGCCAGCCTTTAGGTAGTCCAAATAGGTGTCGGCGCGGCATATCGTCACCGCGACCAACGCCAGTATTATGATCAGTCTTATCCGTTTCATTTCTTGATTTTTTTCAGTAGTGCTTTTGCCTCTTTCTGATGTTCGCCTTCGGTCCTGCAATAAGTTTTCAACAGGTCGACGGCTTCGGCATGTCTGCCGCTCTCATAGAGGGCGTTGATTTTGAGCCACAGCAGCTCGTAGCGTTGGTCGGCTATCAGTCCGCGCTGATACTCGATGCGTTCGGGAGTCATGTCGGGGTCGATGACGGTGTCGGCCAGTGCCTCGTCAATCAATATCAATGCCTTGTCAGGCTTCCCCGATTCCATCAGGCCGACAATCTCGGAAAAGTCGGTGGAGCCGCCGCGGAACACGACAGCCGGTTCCGATTCCGCAGGTGCAGCCTCGGGAGGCGCCGCTGCCACCGGCTCGGCTTCATCGTACTCCGGCTCATCGGGAGCAGCTGCTTCGACCGGAGTTTCTGAGCTTCCGAGCGGACTGGGAGAGCTATTGCGGTCTCGCGGCACCATGTCGTAAGTATTCTTTTCCGGAGCATTATACGAGAACCACGTGAAGCTTATCCCGGCAATAAGAATTAGCATCACCGCGGCTCCGGTAGAAATCCAGAAGAAGGGACGGCGCCACAGTTTGCGCCCGGGCTTCGCCGCGGGTTTGGCTACGCGCATGCCTGCAGGAATGACCGTACAAGCCACATCGGCACGTTTGGCACGGGCTGCGGCAGCACGGCTGCTACGTCTGCGTTCGCGCTCTTTCCACTCCTCTTCCCAACGGTCCATTTCCGCCTTCTTCGAGGCTACCGACCTTATGGCACGCTCTATGCGTTTGTCTATATCTTCGCTCATCGTAGTCCGGCTTTTGCAAATGATTTGGTAATGTGTTTCTTAAGATTAGAGATGCACTTCGACTTGCGTGTCTTCAGTCCGTTGTAAGTGTTGTTCTCAGGCCGCGCGGCCAGTATCTCCTCCAGCGATTTTCGCTCGTAGTAGAAGAGCGTGAGGATTTCGAGGCAACTCTTCGGGAGCGCCAGCAGGCACTGGCTCACAATGCGGTCCTTTTCCACCTCCGGGTCTTCGTCCCAGTATAGTTCCTCGAAGAAGCCCTCGCCGGAGTCGCCCGTGAGTTCGTTGTATTCGGTCACGAACCGGCCGCTGTGGAGCAGCTCCATGTATTTGTTTCCCACTATTCCCAAGAAGTATCTCACCAGGTCGGGCACTTCGCTATCGCCCTTGCGCGATGCGGCATGAACCACTCCGTCGAGCAGATAGACCTGCCCGCTCTCCATCTTTTCCCACAGCAGGATGAAGGAGTCCTGGAAGAGTTCGTCGCAGACATAGTCGCCGAGTCCTTTATATTGCGCGCAACGCATGAAGAAGTGCGACCGGCATTTGTCATACCAGTACTGCTGCACCTTCTTGTCGCCGGAGCGGTAGGCTTCCACTACCTCGGCATCGCTGTATTGCCTTAATGGTGGAGGTGTCATTTTCGTCGGAATATCACGGAAAGTACTTTGCCCGTCTTCCCGGAGAGTTCGGGATTCTGTTCGCTTTTCGACTTATACTGGCGAGTTACGTATAAGTTGCTGATACTGTTAAAGATGGCTTCGTCAGAAAGTCCGGGGTAGCTACGCCAGTGGTTCACCAGGATATGGGTGAGCTTTCCGTTGCCGCGGTATTCCTGGTTTAGCTGGTAATCGCGGCAGGCACTTAGCGTGAGCCACAGCTCGTCGCTCTGCCGGCTATATGTCGCAGCCCTCTTCCCGGGAATCTTGAAGTCGGTATCCACGCCGCGCACCACCACCGGGTCTTCCCCGTCTTCGTCGCCGCGCGTGGAGTGGCCGCTATGGCAGGCATCCACTATCACTGCTATAACTCCCGTGTCGCCCACCTTGGAGCGCAGACGGGTCATGTAGACGGCTATCTCGTCGTCGCTGAGATGCTTCTCGCCGCAGTCGCTGGAGCAATACGTCATATAGGCATCGTAGGGAATCCACGCCTCGTCCTTGCGGTCCTCCTCGTCGCCGTCAAGGTCGGTCATCATCTGGCCGTGGCCCGAGAAGTGGATATAGACGACGTCCCCCTCTCCTGCGCGGTCTATCAGCGACTCGAACGAGCCGGTAATGGCAGCTTTCGTGGCCTGCCGGTTCACCAGGGTGGTAATGTCTGTGAAGCCGTTGCTCTTCAGCATATCCACCACCGGCGCCACATCCTTGTCACCGTTGATTTTGGGCCACGATTTGTCAAGCTGTGTGCCGAGGCCTATCACCACGGCTCGGCGTGAGGTCCCGTTACAGGGAAGAATAGTCGCCATCGCGGCTATCACAGTCAGTATCAGATATTTTATAGTCTTCATCGTAGTTTTTAGTCATGTTTGCCAGTAACCACAGGTCGGTTATGCTTTCCACCGCGTCTGCGAGGTTGTCTTCAGCGCGGAGAGCCGGCGTTTCGGTTAGGAATGTTATAATGTCCCGTGTGGGAACGGTTGAGAATCTTTGACTTGTCATAAAGCTTTTCGGTTGTTTTATGACATAGAGAGGTGTAGGCCGTAAAACCTATCGTTGCCCGTAAAGTTCTATGAACTGCACGATGGCGCGGTGCTTGAGGTTGTATACGTTTGCCACCTTCATCCCGAGCATTTCGGCTACATCCTGCGCAGGATAACCCTCTATGAGGAGCAGGCGTATGATGTCGGCGTAGCGGCGGTTCTGCATCTTCCGTAGGACGGCGTTGACGTCGATGGCTATCTGTATGCGCAGGTCGTCGTCGGAGGTACCGTCGAGCGTTGTCATATCGTAGTTGTCGGCGTTGCGGGAGGAGAGCATCCGTTCGCGTATGCCGAGGAAGAAACGCCATGCCACCGGTATCATCCATGTGCGTAGGCGACAGTTGTTCTGTCCGCCGAAACTGTCGAGCCGCGACCATCCGTCGCGTGAAAGGTAGAGGTAAAGCTCGCTTACCATCTCGTCGAAATCCACTTGTCCGCGGAATACTTCCATGCGGATGCGGTGTAGGATTCCGGCAGTCTCTTCGTAGAAGAATTTGCGGCTGAGCCGGTTGTCGCCGTCTTTCAATGCCTTGACATACAAGGCGTCCGTGGGGTTGATTTGCTTGAGGGTGGCTTTTGTTTCCATAAGGTATAAATGTTTCGTTTATACCTTATGGAGCGTACCCCGGAAATGTAACCCACTTTTTCAGTAAAAATTTTTATTCGGGGGGTGCTTCTGAGTCATCGGGCGTCATATAGTCTTGTGGTTCCTCCTGGCGTCGGCGCTCTTCGGCGAACATACGCTTCATCGTCGGGTTGCCGCGCGTCAGTTTCTTTATCGTGAAGTCGTTCTCTATCACGTCACCGGCGCGCACCAGTTTCTGGTTGCTCGTCTCGAAGAGTTTCTTCACCTTCTGGAGGTTCTCTATCTGCTTTTCGGCGGCGGCTATGGCCTTGTCTATGCTCTCGAGGGCAGACTCGTGTTTCTTCTTATGGTCGTTGACGAACTTCATGAACTCGGAAGCGAAGCGGTTTCTGCGTTCCTCGAAGTTGGTTACGTCCACGCTCTGCGCCTGCGCCACGGCAAGGTCCCTGCGCAGCTCTATCAGGGTGTTCGCCTGTGCACGCGACGTCTTGCTTATCAGCGAAATAACAGGCAGGAAGAACTGCGGGCGTATCACGTACATCTTGGCGAAGCGGTATGAGACATCCACAATCCCCTGGTTGTAAAGCTCGCTGTCGGCCTCCAGTGTGCTTACCAGCACGGCGTATTCGCACTGCTTGCGTGTGCGGTCTTTGTCGAGTTTGGCGAAGAAGTCTTCGTTGCGGTGTTTCGAGCGCGTGTTCTCGTCCTCGTTCTTCATCTCGAACATTATGGAGACGCACTCCGTGCCGTTGATATAGTCGCGGAACACGAAGTCCCCCTTGGTGCCCTCCACCACGTCGTTGTCTTTCTCGAGGGTGGCGTCGGGGAACGCGCCGAAGTTACGCGCCTGGTAGAACGAGTTGAAGCAATGCTGCTCCAGTGTCTCGCCGAGCATCTTGGTGGAGAGTCGGCTCTTGAGGTCGCGGTAACGCTCTATCTCCTCATCCTTGGCTTTCAGCACGGCGGCGTGCTGTTCCTTGAGTTCCAGTTCGCGTTTGCCGGCTTCCAGCTCCTTGGCTTCGAGCTTTCCGGAAAGTTCGCTGATTCTCCTTTCGTTTTCGTTGAGGAGGTCGCGGTTGCGGCTACGTTCCTTCTCAAGGACAAGCTCGTGACGCGAGTCGCTGGTTTCCAGACGCTTGCGCAGTTCGGCGATTTCCGAATCCTTCTTTGAGGCGAGTTCGCCGAGTTCTTTTGCGGCCTCTGCGCGCGCAGTGGCGAGGGCGGCATCGCGAAGCGCGTCGTTGTTCGTTACGGTACCTTTCAGCGCCTCTATCTCTTGGCGCAATTTACTTATTTCGAGTTCTTTGGCCGAGATGCCGGCTTGCAGTTCCTTCTCGGCTTCGAGGCGGCGCGCTTTATCTTCGGCCTCTTGCTGAAGTTTCATCATTTCAAGACGACGGTTGAGCTCCGAGTCGAACTCCTCGTTCTTCACCTGATTGAGCAGTTGGAGATACTCGTTGTCGGTAAGTTCGAACACCTTATGGCAGTGTGGACATTGTATAGACATAGGCGGCGGGTATTAGTGATAATAAGATTCCGATGCAAAATTAATCAAAAAATTTGGAACCTGAAAATCCAATTCCAAGAAATGACGAGCTGTAATGTATGTACAAGAATAGGTGTAGGTACACCGGTCATATTTCTTCGAAGGGGCGGCCGGCGGCTTTCTCTATGCCGAGGACACATTGGGCTGCGGCTTCAGCATCGGCGAGCGCGTGGTGGTGACGTTCCAGGTCGTAGCCGCAACGGCGCGCTACGGTGGGAAGGCGGTGGTTGGGGAGCGTTCGGCCGAAGACTTTGCGCGATGCGGTGCAGGTGCAGTAGAAACGGTAGCCGGGGTAGGTCATCCCGTAGCGGCGGAAGGCGGCACGCAGGCAGCCTTCGTCGAAACGGCTGAAGTGTGCCACCAGCGGCAGTCCTTCGATGCGATGTGCCACGTCGGCCCACACTTCGGGAAAGTAGTCTTCGTTGTCGGTGTCTTCGCGCGTAAGGCCGTGCACGCGCACGTTGCCGGGGGAATAATAGTTGGGCGCCGGATGGATGAGGCGGTAGTAGCGGTCGGTGATAACGCTGTCGCGCACCACTACTACTCCCACGGAGCATACGCTCGACGGGTTACCGTTGGCTGTCTCGAAGTCGATTGCGGCAAACTCTGTCATAATAATAAATAGGTGTGGGGAACACCGCGTGCGGGCGGAGTGTTCCCCTTGGAAAGTCGTTGTCGGAGTGGAAGCGTCAGATGGCCGAGCGTATCACGCCGCGCTGCGAGTTGTTCACGAAGTCCACTATCTCGTCGCGGAAAGAGGACTGCGGCACCTTTTCGAGAATCTGCTTCACGGCGTTGGTGACGTTCAGGTCGCTGAGATAGAGGTAGCGGTACACCTCGGCTATGGCGGCGATGTCTTCGTCGGAGAATCCGTTGCGGTGCATCCCTATCGTATTGAGTCCTACATAAGAGATGGGTTCGCGGGCGGCCTTTACGAAGGGGGGGATGTCCTTGTTCACCAGGGCGCCGCCTTGCAGCATAATGTTGCGGCCCAGATGGCAGAACTGGTGGATGAGGCTTCCTCCGCCAATTACGGCGGCATCGTCGATGTGCACTTCGCCGGCTATCTGAGAGGCGTTTGACATGATTACGCGGTTGCCGAGCACGCAGTCGTGTGCCACATGGCAATAGGCCATTATGAGGCAGTTTTCGCCCACTATGGTTTTTCCGGTGGAGGCGGTGCCGCGGTTCACGGTGGCACATTCATGTATCGAGGTGCCGTTGCCGATATATGCGTAAGTCTTTTCGCCGCGGAACTTGAGGTCTTGCGGCACTCCGGCTATCACGGCGCCGGGGAAGAGTGTCACTCCGTCGCCGATGCGCGCCCCGGGGAAGATGGTGACGTTGCTGTGTATGATACAGTTGTCGCCTATTTCCACATCGTCGTGGATACGGGTGAAGCTGTCTATCTGCACGTTATTGCCGATACGGGCTTCCGGCGATATGTCTACATATTTCATGATCAGTCAGTGTGTGAGGAAGGGTAGAGGTTACTTGTTCTTGATAATCTGTGCCATGAACTCGGCTTCGGCCACAATCTTCTCGCCCACGAAGGCGTATCCCTTCACCACGGCGCAGCCGCGGCGTATTTCGGTCATCAGTTGCACGTGGAGCAGCAACGTGTTGCCGGGCACCACTTTCTGGCGGAACTTCACGTTGTCGATTTTCAGGAAGTAGGTGGAGTAGCGTTCCGGCTCTTCGAGGTAGTTGAGTACGAGCACTCCGGCCACCTGTGCCATGGCTTCCACCTGTAGCACACCGGGCATCACCGGTTCCTGCGGGAAGTGCCCCTGGAAGAAGGGTTCGTTGACGGTCACGTTCTTGACGGCCACCGCGTGTTTGCGGTCTATCTCTATCACCTTGTCGATGAGCAGGAAGGGGTAGCGGTGGGGCAGCAGCTTGCGTATGCCGTTGATGTCGATTACCGGCTCCAAGTTGGGGTTATAGAGCGGAGCCTGTATCTCGGTGTGCTTAACGGCCTTGCGCAGCATGCGGGTGAATCGGTTGTTTATGGTATGCCCCGGGCGGATTGTTACGATGCGACCTTTCAGCGGACGGCCTATGAGTGCCATGTCGCCGATTACGTCCATCAGTTTGTGGCGCGCAGGCTCGTTGTCCCACTGCAGAGGCTTGGGGTTGATGTATCCGAGGTGGTCGAGCTTCATCGGGGGCATGTTTACCATCTCGCAGATGCGGTCTATGGTTTCCTGCTCGGCCTTGCGGTCGTATATCACTATTGCGTTGTCAAGGTCGCCGCCGCGAATAAGGCCGTGGTTCATCAGCGCCTCGATCTCCTTTACGAAGACGAAGGTACGGGCGCTGGCCACTTCCTGCTTGAAGAGGGTCAGGTCATCGAGGATGGCGAACTGGTTGGGGAGCACCGGCGAGTTGTATTCCACCATGGCTTCGACGCTGAAGTTATCGTCGGGATAGATGGTGATTATGGAGCCGCTTTCTTCATCGCGCACGGACATTTTCTCTTTGATAATGAAGAAGTCCTTATCGGCGTCCTGGTCCTTGAGTCCGACCTCCTCGATTTTCTCGACATAGCGGATGGCGCTCCCGTCGAGGATGGGGAGTTCGGGGCCGTCCACGTCTATGAGGCAGTTGTCAATGCCGGCGGCGTAGAGTGCAGCCAGGGCGTGCTCCACGGTGCTTACCACCACATTGTTCTTGCCCAGCACAGTTCCGCGGGTAGTGTCTACCACATTTTCGGCTACCGCGTTGATTACGGGTTGCCCTTCGAGGTCTGTGCGGCGGAATTTATAACCGTGGTTTTCGGGCGCCGGCTGGAAAGTGGCGGTGATTTCTATACCTGTGTGCAATCCTTTCCCTTTCACTGTGAAAGGCGCTGCTAACGTCATCTGGTTCATATCTTCGGAGTTTCTTTGTTTGCGTAATTGTTACTTGTAGAGAGGAGGTTTATTTCTTGTTGAAGAGAGCTTCGAGGCGCTTGATGTAGACCTGGTTCTTGGCGAACTGGCGGGCGTCGATGGCGGGATAACCGATAAGGCGGCGGCCGTCGCCCACACTGTTGGGGATACCGGACTGCGCGCCGAACTGGTTGCGTGAGCCTACGGTGATATGCCCGGCGAAACCGCACTGTCCCCCCACGCTGTTCCAGTCGCCTATCTGCGTGGAGCCGGCTATTCCCGTCTGGGCGGCGAAGACGTTGTTACGGCCTATCGTCACGTTGTGGGCCACCTGTATGAGGTTGTCGAGCTTTGTGCCGCGTCCTATGCGCGTGGAGCCGAATGTGGCGCGGTCAACCGTAGTGTTGGCCCCTATCTCTACATCATCTTCCAGCACCACGATGCCGGTCTGCGGTATCTTTTCGTAACCCTCGGGGCGCGGGGCGAAGCCGAAGCCGTCGGCTCCTATCACGGCGCCCGAGTGTATGACGCAGCGGGCGCCTATCTTGCATCCTTCGTAGATGCGTACTCCGGCGCGTATCACTGTTCCGTCGCCTATCTCCACTCCATCGCCGAGGTAGCACTGCGGGTATATCTGCACATCCTTGCCTATCTTCACGCCGCGGCCGATGTAGGCGAAAGCCCCCACGTAGGCGTCGTCGGGAACGGCGGTCCCTTCGCCCACATACACGGGTTGCTCCACACCGCGGCGCCGCGGCCGCAGGCTCTGCACATAATTAAGGAGGTCGGCCAGCGTGGCGTATGGGTCGTCCACTTTCAGCAGGGTGGCGGCCACGGGATGCTCAGGCTCGAAGTCGCGGCGCACGAGCACCGCCGTGGCGCCGGTGCCGTAGATGTGATGAGTATATTTGGGATTGGCGAGGAAGGTGATAGCTCCCTCTCCGGCTTCCTCTATTTTAGCGAAGTCGCGGATTACGGCCTCGGCGTTTCCTACCACTTCGGCGCCGATGACCTTAGCCAGTTCTTTGACTGTAATTTCCATTTTTGTAAGCGTGTCAAGTGGACCGAGTTGCGCTCTACGGGGGAGGGGTATACGGTCCGTTGCGACCGTTCTGCGGCCACTAAAACGCTGCAAAGGTAGTATTTTTTTAGCATATAGCCAATTAAAAGTGCTGAAAACTTCATATTCCCGCCGTTCGGTGGTGGAAAAACGCCTCCGAGGAGCCTCGCTCGGCGCTGTTCAAGGCCTGCTCTTAGCTTTATTTGCTAAAAAATTTGTTTGCATCAGAAAAAAAACGTACCTTTGCCGGGGAAAAACGGACAGCGCCCCGGAGGGTGGATAATATTGATTGTCAAATAGATTCGCTATTCCGAGGTTTGATAGAAAAGAGCTGTGGTTTTTCGCAAACTAACCGTTACATCAACCTTTAAAATAATAACATCAATGGAAATTTCGCACATTGAACACATCGGTATAGCAGTTCCCGATCTGGAGAAAGCTATCAAGTATTACGAAGAAGTTCTCGGCCTTAAATGCTACAAGAAAGAAGTTGTAGCCGACCAGAAAGTGACCACCGCATTCATCAAGGTGGGAGACACGAAGATCGAGCTCCTCGAAGCTACTTCCCCCGACAGCACCATCGCTAAGTTCATAGAGAAGAACGGCGGCCGCGGCGGCATGCACCACATTGCCTTCGCAGTGGAAGACGGTGTGGCCAACGCACTGGCAGAGGCAGAAGAGAAGGGCGTACGCCTCATCGACAAGGCTCCGCGCGGCGGCGCCGACGGTCTGCAGATCGCTTTCCTGCACCCGAAGAGCACCGAGGCAGTTCTGACAGAACTTTGCGAAGACCCCTCCAAAAAATAACATTTCCGCCGGTTTGAAGAGTGCGGGACGCCACCTCCGGCCCGATGCCGCTGGCTGTTTCGCCAAATTATAATCATATTATAATTAATAAGGAGTCACGGCGTAATGACGACCCGCACCCGCAACCGCAGAACATCATACAACTCACAAAACGATAATGGGTAAATCACAAGAAAAAATCCAGGAACTTATTGACAAACGTTCCGAAGCCCGCCTCGGAGGCGGCGAAAAAGCCATCGAGAAACAGCACGCCCGCGGTAAATACACCGCCCGCGAACGCATAGACCAGCTCCTCGACAAGGACAGTTTCGAGGAACTCGACATGTTCGTGACTCACCGTTGCACCAACTTCAACCAGGATAAGAAACACATCCTCGGCGACGGCGTTGTTACAGGTTACGGTACAATCGAAGGACGCCTCGTGTATGTCTTCGCACAGGACTTCACCGTCTTCGGCGGCTCGCTCTCCGAGACCATGGCTCAGAAGATATGCAAGGTGATGGATCTCGCCATGAAGATGGGTGCTCCTATCATCGGCCTCAACGACTCGGGAGGCGCACGTATCCAGGAGGGTATCAACGCCCTGGCCGGCTACTCTGAAATCTTCAAGCGCAACATCCTCGCTTCGGGTGTGGTTCCCCAGATTTCCGCCATCCTCGGTCCCTGTGCCGGCGGCGCCGTATATAGCCCCGCGCTCACCGACTTCACTATCATGACCAAAGGCATCAGCTACATGTTCCTCACCGGCCCGACAGTGGTCAAGACCGTTACAGGCGAGGACGTTACGCAGGAACAGCTCGGCGGCGCAGCGGTACATGCCACCAAGAGCGGCGTTACACACTTCGCTACCGAAGACGGCGAAGAGGCCCTCAAGCTCATCCGCAAGCTCATCAGCTACATGCCGCAGAACAACATGGAGGAGACTCCGCTTGTCAACTGCACCGACCCCATCGACCGCCTCGAGGACAAGCTTAACGACATCGTGCCTGACAATCCCCGCCGCTCCTACGACATGTATGACGTGATCCACGCCATCGTCGACAACGGCGAGTTCCTCGAAGTACAGCGCGACTATGCCAAGAACATCATCGTAGGTTTCGCACGCATGAACGGCCAGTCGGTCGGCATCGTTGCCAACCAGCCTAAGGTTCTCGCCGGCGTGCTCGACTGCAACGCTTCGCGCAAGGCAGCCCGCTTCGTGCGCTTCTGCGACTGCTTCAACATTCCTCTGGTAACGCTCGTTGACGTACCCGGCTTCCTCCCCGGCACAGGCCAGGAATATCAGGGCGTCATCTTGCACGGCGCCAAGCTGCTCTACGCCTACGGCGAGGCTACGGTGCCCAAGGTTACCGTCACACTGCGCAAGAGCTACGGCGGCAGCCACATCGTGATGAGCTGCAAGCAGCTCCGCGGCGACATGAACTACGCTTGGCCCACCGCTGAAATCGCCGTTATGGGCGCAGAAGGTGCAGTAGGCGTGCTCTACGCCAAGGAAGCCAAGGCACAGGCCGATCCTAAAGCCTTCATCAAAGAGAAAGAGGAAGAATACCGCAACCTCTTCGCAAACCCCTACAATGCAGCCAAATACGGCTACATCGACGACGTCATCGAGCCGCGTAACACACGTTTCCGCGTAATCCGCGCCCTCCAGATGCTCGCTACCAAGAAGGAGGCGAACCCCGCCAAGAAACACGGCAACATTCCTCTCTGACACTCTGAGGCCGTCGTCCCAGCCTTCGAATGGACGCGCCGCGACGCGCGTCCGTCAAGGCGCCCGCGCATTGGCTAAGATAGCTAAGACAGCGCGAGGCAGCTGAATTATCCGCGCGAGGCGACGGCTTCTTTGTGAAGCAATGACTTCATCACATCTCTGAATAACGAAAATGACAAAGAAAGTTTTAATAACTTCCGCTGTCGGCATCACGATGCTGGCGGGGCTTCTTGCCCCGTCGGCATTCGCTGTTTCTCCGGACGGTCAGCTCCCCGACACCGTGGCCAACGGCCAGGTCTATGTCGCCGTGAGCGACGTGGACTCGCGCGAAACCGACGCCGTGGAGGAGAGCCCTATGACGCAGGAAATGCTCAAGGTAGAGAAGAAGAAACCCGGCATGACCCAGGAGGAGAAGAAACGCAATGCCGAGACCAACGACAAGTACGGCGGCGGAATCACCATCATCGCCATGTGCATTGTCGTAACGGCGCTGGCTGTGCTGAGCATCCTCTTCTTCTTCTTCGGCAAGATTTCTTCCATGCTGCTTGCCCGCAAGAAACAGCGCACCATCGGCGAGACCGTTCCCCACGCAACCGACGGAGAGGTGGATTCCGGCGAGACGATAGCCGCCATTGGCATGGCACTGGCCGAGCATCTCTACGGCAGTGGCCATGACCTGGAGCGCACCATCCTGACCCTGCGCCGCATGAAACGTGCCTACAGCCCCTGGAACTCCAAAATCTACAACATCCGTCACGTCCCGGAACAGCCCGTCTCCAAGAACCGTCTCTGAGCCGGCAGCTATGCTTCCCGCTCCTTCAACACTCTTTTTTACAGGGAAAAAGACAGTTAAGGTAAAGTAAAAAATATAGGTCTGCCGTGCCGCCGCCCCATCCACGGCGCGGAAGCCGCGGCAGGACGAAAACTACGAAATATGAAACTGAAAGAATATAAATATAAAATCAACGGCACGAAATTCACCGTTGGAGTGGGCGACATCACCGACAATACCGTCCACGTGGAGGTCAACGGCGTCCCCTACGAAGTGGAAATAGACAAGGAAGCCAAGACCGTAAACGTGCCAGGCAACATGAAACGTCCGGCCGCCGCTCCGCGCACCGAAACCGGCGAAAAGGTTATCGCCACTCCCGAAGTTTCGAATGGCGGCGCCTCGGCCGTGAAGTCGCCGCTGCCCGGCACCATCACCACCATCTCCGTAAAGGTGGGCGACGCGGTCAAGACCGGCGACACCGTATGCGTGCTTGAAGCCATGAAGATGGAAAACAACATCCACTCGCAGGTCAACGGCACCGTTACAAAGATTCTTGTCAACCCCGGCGACTCAGTGCTCGAGGGTGGCGACATAATGATAATAGAATAAGCCACCGCCCCCTATGATCCTTTTACAAGAAACGTCCTCGTTCGCATCCTTTCTGGAGAACACCATAAAAACCTTCTGGGGGTTCACCGGTTTCGCCAACTGCGAATGGACCAACATCGTAATGCTCCTCGTGGGCTGCTTCTTCGTCTACCTGGCCATCAAGAAGAACTTCGAGCCGCTCCTGCTCGTCCCCATCGGCTTCGGTATGCTCATCGGCAACATCCCCTTCCAGGAGGGAATGGAAATCGGTATCTACGAAGAGGGGAGTGTGCTCAACATCCTCTACAACGGTGTGGAGAAAGGGTGGTACCCGCCGCTCATCTTCCTCGGCATCGGCGCCATGACCGACTTCGGCGCGTTGCTTGCCAACCCCAAATTGATGATAATCGGCGCTTGTGCCCAGTTCGGTATATTCGGCGCTTACATGCTCGCCCTTCTGTGCGACTTTGACCCGCTGCAGGCAGGCTGCGTGGCCATCATCGGCGGCGCCGACGGCCCTACCGCCATCTTTACAACATCGAAACTCGACCCCAAGCTGCTGGGTGCCGTCGCGGTGTCGGCATACTCATACATGGCTCTCATCCCGCTCATACAGCCGCCGCTGATGCGCCTCTTCACCACCCGGAAGGAGCGTCTCATAAAGATGAAACCCGCGCGCGTGGTATCGCAGAACGAGAAGATTATTTTCCCCGTAGTGGGCCTCATCCTCACCTGCTTCGTGGTGCCCTCGGGCATTCCTCTCCTGGGTATGCTTTTCTTCGGCAACATACTGCGTGAGAGCGGTGTCACCTCGCGTCTGGCCAAGACCGCCAGCAACGCCATGACCGACATCGTCACCATCCTGCTCGGCCTCACCGTGGGCGCTTCCACACAGGCCGACCGCTTCCTCACCGTCGATACGCTGAAAATCTTCGGCCTCGGCTTCCTGGCCTTCATCATCGCCTCTTCGGCCGGCGTCCTCTCGGTGAAACTCTTCAACCTCTTCCTTCCGAAGAACCGTAAAATCAACCCGCTCATCGGCAACGCCGGAGTGTCGGCAGTACCTATGGCGGCACGTATCTCCAACAACATCGGTCTGGAATACGACCCGTCCAACTACCTCCTCATGCACGCCATGGGCCCGAACGTAGCCGGTGTAATCGGCTCGGCCGTAGCCGCCGGCGTTCTGCTCAGCTTCCTCGGATAATACCGCCGGAACTCTTTACCACACACGGGGACAATCGGCCACGACCCGCGGCCCTTGTCCCCGCAAGTGTTTCCGCCCCTCT
>OHBJ01001805.1_pt1 | contig 14711 bp, 13 predicted proteins | sample 1577241 | NCBI WGS metagenome assembly OHBJ01 (sample SAMEA3541594, study PRJEB24748) | human gut metagenome | biome: human gut; feature: human-associated habitat; material: faeces | place: China | collected 2012
TATCTCAGACATATTTTTTGCTACATATACACCTGCTGATTTTCAAGCGCTTGGCGGATGACCGTTTTTGTCTGCAAAACCCTACGAAAGGAAGCCGACGATTTTATGGCCGGTAACATTTTACTTAAACCCGAATCGGATGTCTGAATTTTTCTGTATTACATAACAGCGAAAAACATATACGACAAATTCTGACTAAACAGCGTTTTTTCATTTAACAGACGCATTGCAAACACGAAAATTCATTTGCACAAACAACATTTAAGACGTGCAAAAGAAACGTATTTTGTTAAAACAAACGAAGAAATAAGGTTTCAAATGAAACTATTACCCTTGTTTCGATTTAATTCTGTATTTCAGATTATTAAACGAAATACAAATCTTAACTTTTGTAAAGTTTAAGTGAATTAATAGTTAAAATCTAATAACCTGAAAGATAAAAATTCATAAGGCGTAATTTTGCTCATGAAAACTCAGAAACCATTGCAATGGCTGATTTGAGCAAGATACAAACAAATATCGACCAGAACAAAATAGATGTTGCCATAGAACAACTCGGAGAACTTATAAAAGAAAATCCGGGCGACGACAGATTGTATTACCTTATGGGCAACGCTTACCGGAAGCAGGAAAATTGGCAAATGGCAATCAATAGCTATCTCGAGGCCGTGGAAATAAATCCCGACAGCCCCGCAGCCGAAGCCAAAGACATGCTTCTGGATATTCTGGAATTCTACAACAAAGACATGTATAATCAATAAATATAGTCGTAAATGAGCAGAATGAGAGGAGATATCGTCATCGACACCGACAAGTGCAAAGGCTGCAGCCTTTGTGCGGTTGCCTGTCCGATGAAAATTCTGGAATTAGCTCCCAAAAAAGTAAACCGCAGAGGTTATCCTTACATAAGCGTCATTGATGAAGAGAAATGCACCGGCTGCGCTTCGTGCGCGATAGTATGCCCCGACAGCTGCATATCCGTATACCGGAAAAAAGAGGAGGTCTGAAATGGAAGATTCTAAAATAGTATTGTTAAAAGGCAACGAAGCCATAGCGCATGCCGCAATCAGGTGCGGAGCCGACGCATTTTTCGGCTATCCTATCACACCCCAGTCTGAAGTTCTTGAAACACTGGCCGAACTGAAACCCTGGGAAACCACAGGAATGGTAGTGCTTCAGGCCGAAAGCGAGGTATCTTCCATTAACATGCTCTACGGAGCCGGCGGTTCAGGCAAAAGAGCATTCACTTCATCGTCCAGCCCCGGCGTTGCACTCATGCAGGAAGGAATAAGCTATATGGCAGGCGCCGAAATACCAGGGCTTATTGTAAACGTACAGCGCGGAGGCCCCGGTCTCGGAACCATTCAACCAAGTCAGAGCGACTACAACCAGGCCACACGCGGAGGCGGCAACGGAGACTACAATGTAGTTGTGTTGGCTCCCGCTTCGGTACAGGAAATGGCCGATTTCGTAGACCTTGCATTCGAGATAGCCTTTAAATACCGCAACCCTGTAATGATTCTGTCGGACGGAGTAATCGGCCAGATGATGGAAAAAGTGGTTCTTCCCCCCATAAAGCAACGCCTTACCGAGGATGAAATTGCAGAAAAGTATCCCTGGGCAACAAACGGACACGGACTTAAGAAACGCGGGCCGAACATTCTTACGTCGCTTGAACTCGACCCTGCCGTAATGGAACAGCGCAACATTCATCTGCAACAAAAATACGACGAGATACGCAAGAACGAAGTACGCTACGAAACCATTCAGTGCGAAGACGCAGACTATATAATAGTTGCCTTCGGCTCGGCGGCCAGAATCTCACAGAAAGCTATCGAAATGGCACGCAGCGAAGGCATAAAGCTCGGCCTTTTCCGTCCTATCACCCTGTGGCCGTTCCCCTTCGAAGCAATTGAGAAACTTTCGGCAAAAACGAAAGGTTTCCTCGTGGCCGAGATAAACGGCGGGCAAATGATTTACGACGTACGCCTTGCTGCAGGAAAAAATGTACCGGTTGAACACTTCGGACGCCAGGGCGGAATAGTTCCCGCCCCCGACGAGATATTCAAAGCGTTCAAAGAGAAACTAATCAACAGGAAATAGAGAAACGCATTCTGACAAAACAGGCAAACAACCGGCCTACGGACAAAAAGACAAGCATAAAAGCGACATGACAACAGATAATGACAATCGGATTCCCCGACATCGCCACACGCGCTCCGGCGAAGAAAGCGCTTCACGCCTGCTGCTACGCAACATAATGAACCTTTTTTTCATCATCGCGGTAATTGTTCTCATTGTACTTTACTTCGTTCGTCCGGGCATTCAGCAAACCAGCGGCTATATAGTATTCGCAATGTTTACCGTAGCGATAAAAATAGCTGAAATGGTTATACGCTTTCTCCCCAAATAAAAATCGGATTTTATAAAGGCGTTCGTACACAAAAAGAGCCACTTTGCAGAAGTAGCAGCTTACGAAAAAACAACGAACCATGACAAGAGAAGAAATAATACAACCACAAAATCTCGTTTACGGCAAATCTCCGCTCGTAAACGACGTTCACATGCACTATTGCCCTGGATGTACCCACGGAGTGGTGCACAAACTTGTAGCCGAGGTGATCGACGAAATGAATCTTGCAGAAAAAACCATAGGGGTGTGCCCTGTGGGATGTGCGGTCTTTGCATACCGCTACCTCGACATAGACTGGCAAGAAGCGGCTCACGGACGTGCGCCCGCCGTAGCCACCGCCTGCAAGCGCTTATGGCCCGACCGTCTGGTCTTCACGTATCAGGGCGACGGCGACCTGGCCTGCATAGGTACGGCCGAAACCATTCACGCTCTCAACCGCGGCGAAAAGATAACCATTATTTTCATAAACAACGCCATTTACGGAATGACGGGCGGCCAAATGGCCCCGACAACGCTCGTGGGAATGAAAACATCCACCTGTCCCTACGGCCGCGATGTCAAACTGCACGGTTATCCTCTTAAAATCACGGAAATCGCGGCACAACTCGAAGGAACTGCCTACGTAACGCGCCAAAGCGTTGAGACTGTAGCCGCAATACGCAAGGCAAAAAAAGCAATACGCCATGCTTTCGAGAACTCTATGAACGGAATAGGTTCAAATCTCATTGAGATAGTATCTACCTGCTCGTCAGGCTGGAAAATGACACCCGACGCGGCAAACAAATGGATGGAAGAAAACATGTTCCCCTATTATCCCATAGGCGATATAAAAGACGTACAGCCATGACAAATGAAATTATAATCTCCGGATTCGGAGGACAAGGAGTCCTGTCGATGGGAAAGATTCTTGCGTATGCAGGACTTATGGAAGGAAAAGAAGTAACGTGGATGCCGGCCTACGGACCGGAGCAGCGCGGCGGAACGGCAAATGTCACAGTAATAGTAAGCGACGAGAAAATATCGTCGCCCATACTCAGCACCTTCGACACAGCCATTCTTCTCAACCAGCCCTCGCTCGAAAAATTCGAAAGCAAGATAAAACCTGGCGGAACGCTCATTTATGATGCTTTCGGGGTGAGCATACCTCCCACACGCACCGACATAAACGTTTATTGCATTCACGCAATGGACGCAGCAGCCGAACTGAAAATGATGAAAGCGTTCAACATGGTGGTATTAGGATCTTTCCTAAAGAAACATCCTATAGTAACCATTGACAACGTCATCGCGGCTCTGAAAAAGACACTTCCCGAGCGTCACCACAAACTTATTCCGCTCAACGAGCAAGCAATACAAAAAGGGATGGAAATCATCGGATAAAAACATACAGATATATTACATCGCCAGCTTTGTACTTATCTATACAAAGCCGGCGATGTTTTTATATCATCTCTTTGTCGTATCCACATCGCTCTATTCCAACGACACATGCCAGGCCGCAGTTTCCATAACGCCGAAACCGACGCCGAATCTTTCGGAACCTGACATTTTGTCAGGTTGTCAAACCTGCCGCCCGCATTGGGAAAAACGCCTCCCGCTTACGAAAAAAATTATCTCAGACATATTTTAAAATATCTCAGAGATAATTCAAAATATGTCTGAGATAATTTTTCAAGGCTCTCTTAAAAAACAGAAAAAATCTACCTGACAAAATGTCAGGTTCGATAAAAGGAAGTCCGTTTCCGCTCCCACTCACATATTTTTACCATACTATTTTTGCACACCCATATTCAATATTCCAAATGGGCATACAAAAACATCGAATATATTACTTGTTTATTATAAAGTTCAACGTATCGCCGTATGATGTGGAAATGCCATTGCGCGCATAGGCCACACAATAATATTCGCCGTTCGCAAGGCTATCGGCAATTATGCTGAACGAAAAATCCGTATCGTCGGCTTTCATTTTAACGCTCAACGTATCGCCCATGCCGTAAACAAAGCCGCATTCCCTCAACGCACTGTTGTGGCTCTCTGTAACCAGACCGTTCATGACGCACGAATCGCCCTCGGCAAAGACACTAAGCGTCTGTACCACCGGAGCTAAAGGACGTTCACCGCTACGATCCTCGCCGGAACACGACATCGACAAGAACAAAAATATGATTGCCGATAAAAAAAGGCGGATACTGTTATTAAAATTCATAACGGTTTTCATTGTTGCTTCACTTGCAACGGATACAATTCGGAATCATCGGATTGCTCACGCAAAAGAACCATGTTTTTCTGCGCTATGTCGACATATTCTCTCACATACGGATGATTCCGGAATTTACGCGGTGCATCTTTCAGTATTTTCTCTATCTGCTCGGTAATGACAGGATAACGGTACTGGCTGCATATCAGGCTGAATACCTCGGGGCCGAGCACATTATTATAATTGCTTTTTATAAACTCTATTTCTATACTGTCAGCCTCCTTTGAAATCTGTTCGGAACGCTCCTCGCATATACGTTGCGACTCGAAAGGCATAAAACCTTTCATCATAAGCCTCGTCTGCTTTAATGCCATATTGCGGCGCTCATTGTCCAGACGCGACTTAGCCTCTAAAAAATTATATAGACGCTCATTCAACGACCCGCCGTAGACCTTCTGCTCCAGAACATTTATATCGACGCTTATATTTCCCCTCTCTATTACAACAGGCATTACGCACACATTGCCGAGAAACAACTCGGCAATAACGGTAGAATCCATCTTACCGTCGAAACCGAACTTGCCATGTATAACCTCACAGGAATCGATATTTTTCACATTATCTCCCGAACGCGCCTTAAGATATAGCATTTTCCCATCAAACATCGGCACCGACGTGTTACCGACGATTGAATATTGCTCAAAGCACGACACCGTAACAAACAATGTCGAGACCACACACAACAGATTTCCAAACTTCATTTTGGTAAAACTCCTTGTATATATCTTTATTGACAGAACGCAACCGAACAGTACCACAGTCAACCGACCTTGCATGTTCGCATTCTCCCGCTCCGAAGCAGTTTGTAATTTTATTCAGAACAAATATAATAATGAAAAAACATTACAGAATGACTTTCAGACAGATTAAACGCCGTTTTTATGTATTTTTATAACACCGGCAGCGTTTTGTGAATAAAACCTCAAGACTTTTTTTCTTACGAAACATTTTTTAACCTTACAATCGCTTTGCAAACACGAGATTACATTTACGCAAATCTGTATCCAAAAACAACTATTGCCATGTACAGCCACAATATCCAAAACACAACATCCGGAATCCGCCTTTTTGCTCGGAAACAGCCAAAGAAAGGCGGACAAAATTAGTTTACTAATAGGAAAATATCTAATTTTGCACGAAATCTGATAAAAACAATGGCAAAAGAACTGTCAAACCTTACAAAACGCAGCGAAAACTACTCTGCGTGGTACAACGAATTAGTAGTAAAAGCCGACCTGGCAGAACAGTCGGACGTTCGCGGCTGCATGGTAATAAAACCTTACGGTTATGCCATCTGGGAAAAAATCCAACGAATGCTCGACGACCGTTTCAAGGCCACAGGCGTTCAAAACGCATACTTTCCTCTTTTAATCCCGAAATCGTTTCTTTCGAAAGAAGCCGAACACGTTGAAGGATTTGCCAAAGAATGCGCTGTAGTCACGCACTATCGTTTAAAAACGAACGAAGACCACACCGGTGTAGTGGTAGATCCGGCAGCAAAGCTCGAAGAGGAACTAATCATACGCCCAACATCGGAAACCGTAATCTGGAATACTTTCCGCAACTGGATTCATTCATACAGAGATCTGCCTCTGCTTGTCAACCAATGGTGCAACGTCATGCGCTGGGAAATGCGCACACGACTGTTTCTCCGCACAAGCGAATTTTTGTGGCAGGAAGGACACACTGCGCATGCCACACGCGAAGAGGCCGAAGAGCGGGCAAAAACAATGCTCAAGGTATACGCCGATTTCGTGGAGCAGGAAATGGCACTGCCCCTTGTGCAAGGAGTGAAAAGCGAGACGGAACGTTTTGCTGGAGCCCTCGACACATACACTATCGAGGCAATGATGCAGGACGGCAAGGCACTGCAAAGCGGAACGTCGCACTTCCTCGGACAGAATTTCGGAAAAGCATTCAACGTTCAGTTCGTAGACAAGGACAACAAGCTCGATTACGCATGGGCTACCTCGTGGGGAGTCTCTACACGCCTTATGGGAGCGCTCATAATGACACACTCCGATGACAACGGACTTGTTCTGCCGCCAAACCTCGCTCCTATCCAGGTAGTTATCGTTCCTATTTTCAAAAACAACGAAAAAGAGAAATTCGACAGCCATATTATGCCACTCGTGGACAATCTAAGGAAGCGCGGAATTTCAGTAAAATACGACAATACCGACACCAAACGCCCCGGATTCAAATTCGCCGACTACGAACTTCGCGGAGTCCCCGTGCGCTTAGTATTCGGCAACCGCGATTTAGAGAACGGAACAGTAGAAATAATGCGCCGTGACGCGCTGGAAAAAGAAACAGTCTCGTTCGACGGCATAGAAGCGCGCATAGAAGCGCTTCTCCCTGAAATACAGAAAAACCTATACGACAAAGCAAAGAAACGCCTTGAAAGCCGCACATATATTTGCAACGACTACGAAGAGTTCAAGAACCGCATACAGGACGGGGGCTTCTTCCTTTGCCCGTGGGACGGCACTCCCGAAACAGAAGCCAAAATAAAGGAAGAGACGCAAGCCACCATACGCTGTGTGCCTTTCGGCGTAGATCAGAACAACTTAGGCAACGACATGGTGAGCGGCAAACCGGCAAAAGCTCGCGTACTTATAGCACGCTCCTATTAAATAAGGTGCAGTTCAGGAACGTTGTTCCCGAATTATAACACACCAACGCCATAAAGCGCAGGTTATCAATAGCATAAAAGAACAAGTCCGAGATATTTAAAGTATCTCGGACTTATTTTTTGCACATCTGTTCGACAGAATAAAAAAGAGCCGGCAGGAAATCATGAAAGAAAACTTAATCTCGAACCATACTCCGCACGAAAAAAAATATTTTTTTTACACGGTAAAAAACTTCCCGCAGCAAATTGAAAATACAAGGTAGATAATTCAAAATATGTCTGAGATATTTTAAAATATCTCAGACATATTTTTTGCTACATATACACACGCTGATTTTCAAGTGCTTGGCCGCTGACCGTTTTTGTCTGCAAAACCCGCGCAACAAGGTGCCGTGGATTATTACTAAAGATGCACTTTTTTCTTTTTCCTGCCTGAAAGTATTCCGGCGGGAAATACGCTCCTAAATGAAAGAATATTTCCACACAAATTATCCGACAAGCCTGAAAAAGTCGCATTCCGCTTTTTCATAACAGTACACGGACGCCATTTTATCCCACCCCGTACCCGAAAAACCAAAGGCGGATATTTATAACATTCACACCAAACAAATCATATTACATAAAAAATGCACATACCCGTTTTGTGCAGCTGACAGCTTTCACTATTTTTGCACTTAATTATGAGACTACTATTTTCATTACTGCTCACATTATTCGTTTTCGCACAAGTATCGGCACAGGAACTGTTCGATTCCGAAGGCAACCGCATTGACGGAAGCGAAAGGACGCGGTCGCATTTCGCACAAGAGGAAGACTCTTTGGAAGCAGAGGAAGACATGCCGGCCGGACTATACGTCTGGCGCGTCGACGAGCGTTGGGGCGATATAATAAAAGCGGAAATAGACACGATGTCCTACCAATTCCAGAACGCAAACCTTACCGAAGGCATAACCGGCCGATACAACACGCTCGGAAATATGGGCTCACCGCGCTTGTCGCGCCTATTCATGGCGCGACCCGTTATGAGCGACTTTATATTTGCCGACCCTTTTGATTTCTTTATCCGGCAGCCAGGAGAATTTCATTTCACCAACACATTGTCGCCTATAACAAACGTTACATACGACGAATGCGGCGACAAGACCGACGGAGAAGACCGCATAAAGGCCTTATTCGCCGTCAACGCGGGCAAAGCTATAGGATTGGGCTTCAAAATCGACTACCTGTACGGAAGAGGATACTATGCCAACCAGTCTACATCCGAGTTCAACGGAACACTATACGGCTCATACATCGGAGAAAAATACAAAGCCCATTTGTATTTAAGCTCAAACCATCTTAAAGTAGGAGAAAACGGCGGAATAGAAAACGACAAGTATATAACCGATCCGGAAAGCCTTCCCAACAAATACAGCTCTACCGACATTCCTACCGTGTTGAGCAAGGCATGGAACCGCGTCTATGCAAGCACCCTCTTTTTCACCCACAGATACAGTCTCGGCTTTTACCGTACAAAAGACAAGGACGGTAATATCGTAAAAAACGCGAACGACACAATAACTCTCGATTCCCTTACTCTTTCAAGGCTCGATTCCGTACAGGTGGACTCGCTTCAGAGGCTCGTGGAAGAACGGCAGCATTACACAAAAGAATTCGTTCCCGTAACAAGCCTTAACCATTCGCTAAGAATCGATGATTATACGCGCAAATACATAAACAATTCCATAAGAGAGGGATATTACCTCGACCAATTCTACGACGGAGACTCCGTAAAGGACCAAACGAAACATTTAAACGTTTCAAACACTCTTTCATTGCAGTTGCACGAAGGATTCAACCGCTGGGCGCAAGCCGGAATAAGCATTTTCGGGCAGCACGAACTAATGCACTACAAACTTCCTATGACGCGCTTCACCTCTAAATCGTACAACGAAAACAGACTTACCGTAGGAGCAAAGCTGCAACGCACACAAGGCAACATTCTCCACTACTCTATTGTCGGTTCTACGTCTTCAACGGGAAGTAATTACGGGCAATTCAACGCCGACGGTAATGTAGAGCTCATGCTCCCCTTGAAAAAAGACACCATTCAATTCATGCTGCACGCTAATATACGACGCGACCTACCCTCTTTCTATTACCGCCATTATCATTCGCAACATGCCTGGTGGGACAACACTAATATGGAAAACGAGTTCAGAACACGCATAGAAGGTGAACTTTCCTACAACCGCACCCGCACACGTTTGCGTGTCAGCGTTGAAAACGTAAAGAACTACACCTATTTCGCCGCCACACAGCAGCTATATTCCGAAACCGGAAGCGACATATTTTATTCGAACGGCGTTAGCGTAAAACAGAATACAGGAAACATACAGGTGCTCGAGGCCATGCTCAACCAAGATTTCAAGTTAGGAATCCTTAACTGGGAAAACGAATTGGCCTACTCCACAAGCAGCAACAAAGACGTGCTTCCTCTGCCCTCGTTCTCGGCCTATTCGAATCTTTATCTCCACTTCAAAATAGCCAGAGTACTTTCGGTACGATTCGGAGGCGATGTGAAATTCTTTACAAAGTATTACGCCCCCACTTATTCGCCTATAATGGGGCAATATGCCATACAGGACAAGAACTACCGCACAGAAATTGGCGCATATCCTATAGTTGACGTTTACGCCAACATGCATCTCAAGCACACGCGCTTTTATATTATGGCCACCCACGTAAACAAGAGCAGTAATGGCGGGAAATATTTTCTGGTTCCCCACTATCCTATCAATCCCATGACCATAAAATTCGGAATTTCCTGGAATTTCTTCAATTAAAAACCGGAAACGGCTCCTAATCATACGCCATTGAACATTTTTTCCTAAACAAATAACGCTCCCGATATTTGAATGTAAGAAAGGACTTCTTTTCTTACGATTGCTCTGCACAAAGCGCGGAAATACCCTGCCACGAAAAAAATATTTTTTTGTACGTGTAAAAAAGTTCCCGCAGCAAATTGAAAATACAAGGGAGATAATCGAAAATATGTCTGAGATAATTTAAAATATCTCAGACATATTTTTTGCCATATATGCACCTGCTGATTCTCAATTACTTGCCAGCTGACCGTTTTTGTCTGTATTAAGACGAATACGCCGCACGGAATATTAACTCAGTTACTATAAGTCGGATTATATCGCTATCAGAATATAACCGAAAACAAGATAAAATCCATTTTCTCAATATTCATATAGAAAGAAAACTAATTAACACAAAAAATTACTACTTTTGTCCTCAAAGAAAAAGCATTTGCTTTGAAACAATTTGTTCCGGCCTAAAAATACGACTTATGAAAAAGGCACTGATTCTATACATAGTCCTATTAGGTGCTGCCAGGCTTTATTCGCAAAGCACCGACGAGAAAACAAGTCTCATCAAATATGGTGATATGGAGCAATGGGTTACGAGAAACATACAGGAATCATCGATAATAGGCGGTAAAACCAAAACTCTTTATGAAATAGGGCCTACACAAACAATCAACGGCAACACACCTTACCATAACCTCGGCGGCTCTCCCTGGGGTACATCGAACGTAATGGCAAAAGTTTCCGGAATTACAAAGACCAACAACTCCGTTTATAAAGACCGCCGCTACAACGGATATTGCGCAAAAATGGAAACGCATATCGAGAAAGTGAAAGTGTTGGGACTTATAAACATAAACGTCCTTGCCGCCGGCTCAATCTTTCTCGGCGACATGAAAGAACCCATTACCGGAACAAAAGAAGGTCCGAAAGCCTTGAACTGGGGAATAAAGTTCGACAAAAGGCCACAGGCACTGAAATACGACTACAAGGTACTGGCTGCCAGCGAGAAGAACAGGATAAAACTCACAGGCTTCAGCGGCAGAAGCACAGTAGAAGGCAAAGACAACGCCATAACAATTCTACTGCTGCAAAAACGCACGGAAGATTCGAAAGGCAACATCACAGCCCTGCGCGTCGGAACACTTGTTGTAAGATATGACAAATCGACAAACGGCTGGCAGAACGATGCCACCTACAACATAATGTACGGCGACATAAGGAAAAATCCCCAATACGACGCCGAAACAATGGCTCTGCGTTCGGAAGACTACGCACGCAACAGCAAAGGAGAAAGCGTACCTGTGAAAGAAACCGGCTGGGCCTCGCCGAACGAGACTCCCACGCATCTTTTACTGCAATTCTCATCCAGTCACGGCGGAGCCTACATAGGTTCTCCGGGCAACACGTTCTGGGTTGACAATGTAAGACTGGTATATTAATAATACGTATATCATGAACACTCCCGGAAGAATAGTTTTCCTTGCATTTGTATTCCTGCACATTATACAGGCAAGGGCTTCTGTTTCTTCATTCTACGGAGAAAAATATTCAAACCAGACAGAAAAAAGCATAGCGCCCCAAGACAGTACATCAGGAAAAAAAAGTTTCCTTGACAGAGTGCTTTCATATTTCAACGACGCCAACAAGCAACAAAAGAAATTCGATTTCAGCATTATAGGCGGTCCGCATTACAGCACCGATACCAAATTAGGCATAGGCCTCGTGGCCGCAGGATTATACAGAACCGTCGCTAACGATTCCTTACTTTCTCCGTCTAATGTATCTATTTTCGGAGACGTTTCCACAGTAGGGTTCTATCTGCTCGGCATTCGTGGCAACCATATCTTCCCCAAAAACCGTTACAGGTTGGACTACAACCTTCATTTCTACTCCTTTCCCTGCTATTTTTGGGGAATAGGATACGACATGGGGAACGAAAGCTCTAACAAAACAAAAATGAACCGGTGGCAGGCAAAAATAAAAACCAACTTCCTTATAAAAATAATCGACAACCTCTACGCCGGGCCTATGGTGTCATACGATTTCGTAAAAGGGAAGAACCTGCGCCGCCCCGAACTTCTCGACGGAAAACGTATGAAAACAACAAACTTCGGAGCCGGCTGGTCGGTTGTATACGACTCAAGAGATGTTCTTACAAATCCGCACAAAGGAATGTATTTAAGCATATCGCAATGTTTTCGTCCCCGATTTCTCGGAAACAAAAACGTTTTCACCACAACAGATTTCACTACTCGGGGATACACGCACGTATGGAAAGGATGTACCCTCGCCGCAGAATTAAACGGAATGTTCAACTCTGGAAATCCGCCGTGGGCTTTAATGGCAATAATAGGAAATTCATTTTCCATGCGTGGATATTACGAAGGAAGATACCGCGACAAGCACAAAATAGAAGGACAGCTGGAACTGCGCCAACACGTTTGGAAACGAAACGGCGTAGTAACATGGTTAGGAGCGGGAAATATATTCAACAAGTTCAGCGCTCTGAAAATAAAAAAGACATTGCCAAACTACGGAATAGGCTATCGCTGGGAATTCAAGAAAGACGTAAATGTTCGCCTTGACTACGGATTCGGAAAAAGCGGACAAAGCGGTTTTATTTTTCAGATAAATGAAGCTTTCTAAAATTAAGTTATGACAAAAAGAGTAAAGAAACAGTCCGACCGTATATTCTCGAAAGGACTTTATGATACAAGAAAATTATTATTCGCAACAATAGTTGCCTTGATTGTGCCGAACGTTGCACTTTGCTTTACGGAAAACATGTCTTTGCTCGTTTGCATTTGCAATCTTGCGTGGCCTTTATCTTTCTACTCATTCCTGCTCTCCCTCGGAAGCAACACCGGCAAGGTAGTCTGCTGGATGTTTCCTTTCATGTTCTTGGCGGCATTCCAACTGGTGCTTCTCTATCTGTTTGGCAGCGGAATAATTGCCGTCGACATGTTTCTCAACGTTGTAACGACAAATCCTGGCGAGGCTTTCGAATTACTCGACAATATAGCCCTCGGAGTTCTCATAGTAATTTTGCTGTACATACCTCTTTTGTTATGGAGCATTGTTTCCATTCGCCGCAAAGCCATTTCAAACAATGATTTCATAAAGAAATTGCGTAAAACAGCATTAATCGGCTTCGGCATAACCATACCCCTCACCATTTCCTGTTACATTTTCATACCTACATTCAGTTTCAAGACCGACATATTCCCCGCCAATGTTTGTTATAATTTGTTTTTATCTATCGAAAGAACATACAAGACCTCACATTACGAGGAAACCTCACGCGACTTCAGTTTCCACGCAAAATCCACGCACAACAAGGAAGACAAAGAAATATACATGCTGGTAATAGGCGAAACTGCAAGAAGCCTGAATTTCGGCATATACGGATACGAACGAAACACCACCCCATTACTAAGCAGAACAAAAGGAGCAATCGTTTTTACCGACGCCTTAACGCAGTCGAACACTACGCACAAAAGCGTTCCCATGCTCATGTCGGCAATATCGGCCCAAAATTTCGACAGCATATATTTCCAGAAAAGCATAATAACCGCATTCAAGGAGGCGGGCTTCCGCACAGCTTTCTTTTCAAACCAGCGCCGCAATCATTCGTTCATAGACTTTTTCGGCCAGGAAGCCGACACATGCGTGTTCATAAAAGAACTTGAAACTGAAAACAACGACAATCCGAACGACAACGAGCTTCTTAAATATGTGGAAAAGGAAATCTCCGGTACGGAACGTAAATTTTTCATCGTGTTGCACACTTACGGCTCGCATTTCAAATACAACGAACGCTACGCGGCAGACGAGGCGGTATTCAAGCCCGACACCAAAATGGAAGCCGACAGAAAGAACAAAGAACACCTTGTAAATGCATACGACAATACGATACTGCAAACAGACAAGCTGTTGAACAGACTTATGCATATACTTGAAGAAAGCAACGCCCTGTCGGCAATGATATACACGTCAGACCACGGAGAAGACATATTCGACGACAACAGAAACGCCTTTCTCCATTCTTCGCCCGTACCGTCGTATTATCAGTTACACGTTCCGCTGATTGTATGGACTTCACAAAAATATAGGTCTGCTTACCCTAACATTGTAAAAAATCTATTGTTCAACAAACGCAAGCCCGTATCGACAAGCGCCGATGTATTTTACAGCATGCTCGACATTGCGGGAATATCAACACCTTTCCAAAACGACAGCCTTTCGCTGGCAAGCAACAGATTCAAGCCCGCCGCGCGCTATTTCATAAACGACCGTAACATCCCGAAGCGAATAGACAACATAGGACTTTCCGAAAATGATCTCAAGATGTTCAGCAATAAGGGACTGAAATTTCCTTAAAAAGCAGCGCCTACCACTCGCAGCAATCTGGATTCAGCAAAACTCGGCAACTCGATATAGAATCAGAAGAACAATAATTTTTCCACTAACATACACTATGCAGAAAATATGATTTTGCAGACAAAAACGGTCAGCGGCCAAGCACTTGAAAATCAGCAGGTGTAT
>OHBJ01001810.1_pt1 | contig 14686 bp, 12 predicted proteins | sample 1577241 | NCBI WGS metagenome assembly OHBJ01 (sample SAMEA3541594, study PRJEB24748) | human gut metagenome | biome: human gut; feature: human-associated habitat; material: faeces | place: China | collected 2012
ACTCGCCCTTTTCTAAACGGTGACTACCTCAACGCGTCCGCTGAATAGTTACCATTTTAACCCGCGCTATGTTATATACCCCCTTTTACAAACGGCTTTCAGAAGCATATCTGCCTGTTCCTCTGTCCTGAAGGCCATGAAGTCAGGCTTAACAGGTAGTTTAAACGAAAAAAATTGCAAGGATAAACGTTAAATTTGATTGCATGATTTGGCAGTCTCGATTTTTTTCGCTATTTTTGCACATCTTTACCTCGGCAGACACACCTTTGACGCATAAATACCCGTTTTCCCTCCCCGATTCCACAAGTCGTCCATGTGTGCACAACTTACTATGCTTAAAATGATAATACGATGATAAAAAAATGGAATTATGAACCTTTGGCACACCTGCAGGCCGAGCAAGAGGAGGCGTTGCGTCGTTATTGCAGCGACAGTCCGCCCATTGCCGAGCTGCTTATCCGCCGCGGGGTCACAACACCGGAGGAGGCTGACAAATTTTTCTCACCCTCTGTGTCGGATCTCCATGACCCCTTCCTGATGAAGGACATGGACAAGGCGGTGGAGCGGCTCAACAAAGCCATGGGTGCCAAGGAACGCATTATGGTCTTCGGCGACTATGACGTAGACGGCACGACGGCCGTGGCGCTGGTCTACAAGTACTTACAGAACTTCTACAGTAACATAGAATACTACATCCCGTCGCGCTCCGACGACGGCTACGGCATCTCAAGCAAGAGTATAGACTATGCAGCCGAGAACAACGTGAAGCTGATCATCATCCTCGACTGCGGTATCAAGGCTAACGACGAGATACGCTACGCCCGCGAGAAAGGGATAGACTTCATAATCTGCGACCACCACATGCCCGACGAGGAGCTACCGGAAGCGGTGGCCATACTCAATCCCAAGTTGCCGGGCAACACTTACCCCTGCCGTGACCTCAGCGGCTGCGGCGTGGGATTCAAGTTCATGCAGGCTTTCGCTATGAGCAACGGCCTCACCAACCACGGAGAACTTGAATCACTACTCGACCTGGCGGCCGTCAGCATTGCAGCCGACCTCGTTCCTATCGTAGGAGAAAACCGCGTCATGGCTTACCACGGTCTCAAACGCCTCAACTCCAACCCAAACCTCGGCCTGCGAAGCATAATACGCCTCTGCAAACTCACCAACAAGAATATCACCATCAGCGATGTCATCTTCAAAATCGGGCCTCGCATAAACGCCTCCGGCCGTATGCAGAGCGGCATGGAGACGGTGGATCTCCTTACTATGCGCGACCTCCACGACGCCTACGAGAAAGGTAAGGATATTGACCGCCACAACAAAGACCGCAAGGAGCTGGACAAACGCATCACCGAAGAAGCCAACCACCTGATAGAAAAGGATGTAGAGGTTGTACAAGGGAAACGTACAATCGTAATCTACAACAAGGACTGGCACAAGGGCATCATCGGCATCGTGGCCTCGCGCCTCACCGAGCTTTACTACAAGCCCGTGGTGGTGCTCACCGGTTCCGACGGCATCGCCACAGGTTCGTCGCGTTCCGTCCGCAACTTCGACATCTACGATGCCATAAGCTCCACCCGCGACCTCCTGGAGAACTTCGGCGGTCATCCCTATGCCGTCGGCCTTTCGCTGAAGGAGGAGAACATACCGGAGTTCAGCCGCCGTTTCGAGGAATATGTGGCAGGCCACATCCATCCCAGCCAGCTTTCACCGCAAATCGACATCGACGCCGACATCACCTTCGCCGACATCACCCCCGAGTTCATGGGCGTCTTAAAGAAATTCGACCCCTATGGACCGGGCAACCAGAAACCGGTGTTCCGCACCCGCCGTGTCATCGACTTCGGAACCAGCAAACTCGTGGGACGCAACCTCGAGCACATTAAACTGGAACTGGAAGACAACAGCACGAGCCGCGTAATCTCAGCTATCGCCTTCAACATGGCGCCCTACTTCGAGCATATCCATGCCCACAAACCCATCGACATTGTCTACACCATAGAGCAGACCAAGCACGGGTCGAAGGGCGACAAGCTGCAACTCCTCATAAAAGACATCCGAATCTCGGCCGACCACTAGCCGCAAGCCTGCCCTTGCAACAGACAATCTGTGCCAAACCGATTGTCCACTACCGAGATTACCTCCCCTCTTCTCACCGTTATTCACCATAGTCCGTAAACCCGGCACATGCAAGACATATTCGCAATTCTGAAAAAATACTGGGGTTATGACTCCTTCCGCGACACACAGGAAGAGGTCATCCGTAGCGTGCTTTCAGGTCGCGACACTCTGACACTCATGCCCACCGGTGGCGGAAAGTCCATCTGTTTTCAGATACCTGCGCTGGCCTTAGGAGGACTCACGGTGGTAATCACGCCGCTCATCTCGCTGATGAAAGACCAGGTGGATAACCTGCGCAGCCGCGGCATAAAGGCCGTCTACCTTCACAACGGCATGAACCGTGCCGAGATAAGACACGCTTTCGAACGACTCCACAACGGCCGCATCAGTTTCCTATACGTCTCCCCCGAGCGCGTACAGAACACCAACTTCCGCATGGAACTGGGGCGCCTGGGCGTGCGACTCCTTGTGATAGACGAGGCGCACTGCATCTCGCAGTGGGGCTACGATTTCCGACCGCCTTACCTCCGCATCGGAGAATTACGCAAATACCTCCCCGGCGTGCCGGTAATGGCCCTAACAGCATCGGCAACCCCGATAGTTGCACAAGACATCTGCGACAAATTACTGCTTCAGGACCCCGCCGTACACCGCCGCAGTTTCCTGCGACACAACATCAGCTATGTAGTGCGCGAAACCTTTGACAAAGACGCGCAACTGCTGCGAATACTCTCCTCCACGCAAGGGTCCGCCATAGTCTATGTGCGCAGCCGGAAGCGAACGCGCCTCATCGCCGAGATGCTGGAGCGCAAAGGGTTCTCCGCTTCCTATTTCCATGCCGGACTTGACTTCGAAATCAAGGAACAACGGCAAAACGACTGGATGCGGGACCGAATACGCATCATTGTAGCCACCAACGCCTTCGGAATGGGAATCGACAAACCGAACGTACGCACCGTAGTCCATTACTCTATGCCCCCTTCGCTCGAAGACTATTACCAGGAATCGGGACGGGCCGGTCGCGACGGTCTTCCCTCCTACGCCGTCCTTCTCCACAGCCCCAACGACGATGCCCAGCTACGACGCTACATTACCAAGCATTTCCCTGAAAAGGAGCGAATCCGCAAAATCTACGAACGCGTATGCAACTTTCTCGGCATCGCCCTTGGGGAGGGCTACGGCCGCCTACTGCAATTCGACATACACAAATTCTGCCATACCTTTGGCTACGATGAACAGCAGGTGCACTCCGCGCTCGTAATCCTCGCCAACTCCGGATACCTCGAATACCTTGAAGAACCCATGAACCGTTCGCGCGTGCTCATGCTCGTGGACCGCGACGACATGTACGACATGAACGTCAAACTTTCGGAAAACGCATCGAAGGTGCTCATGTCGCTGATGCGCAACTATGGCGGACTCTTCGCTGACTATACCCCCATTGTGGAAACCAAACTCGGCTCGGAGCTAAACATTGCTACCAGAGAGATTTACGAGGCACTTCTTGAACTGTCGCGCGAACGTGTGCTCAGTTACATTCCACTGTCGCGCGTCCCCTGCATCTACATAGCCACCTCACGCGAAGAACCGCAATACGTGCAGATTCCGCGCTCGGCCTACGAGGAACGTAAGGAGGCTGCCATGGTGCGCGGCAAAGGGATGATAGACTTCGCTACCACGGCCTCGCGCTGCCGAGCCTCGGTGATTCTGGAATACTTCGGCGAGACGCCAGCCGCCGACTGCGGATGCTGCGACGTCTGCCGCAAGCGCAAAGCCCCTGCCCGGCGCCGCAACTTCACACAACTCGTCAACGACGTTTTCGCCTTTCTCTCCACGACGCAACGCCCCGTATCACTCAACGCCTTTGCAGAACAATACCGCGGAAAAGAGGACGTCCTTTCCGCCCTGCGCCATCTCATGGCCGAAGGATTCGTGGCGACAGACATCGACGGTAACCTCACGACACACAAGAAAACATGACCGGACTCGCCGACTGCAACAACTTCTTTGTTTCCTGCGAGCGCACCGTGCACCCGGAACTCGAAGGGCGCCCCGTGGTCGTCGGGAGCAACAACGACGGCTGTGTAGTGGCACGCAGCAACGAAGCCAAACACCTGGGAATAAAAATGGGTCAGCCTATCTTCGAGCTACGCGACCTCATACGCAGCGGACAACTTGTCGCCCTCTCCGGCCACCATCTCCTTTATCAAGAAATCAGCGTGCAGGTGCACGAAATCATACGCCGTTTCGTTCCCGCTACCATTGACTACAGCGTGGACGAGGCCTTCCTTGATATGGACGGCATCCCTCTTTCCGTCCTCCCCGATATAGGACGCGGCATAGTGGACGCTTGCCGCCGCGAAGCCGGAATACCGGTGACCGTGGGATTCGCCGCAACCAAGACATTGGCAAAAATCATCACCGGGCTGAGCAAGAAAGCCGGTCGCAGCGTAGGACTTATGATAGAAGAAAACGATGTAGCCACGGCACTCGCCGGCCTTCCCATCGCCGAACTCTGGGGCGTCGGTCGGCGCCTGTCGCGCAGAATGTACCTTGAGGGTGTGCACACCATCGCTGACTTTGCAGCCATGGAGCATGAACGCGTGCGACAACGATTCGGCATCAACGGCGAGCGCTCCTGGCTCGAACTCCACGGCACGCCAGCCCTAACGCTCGACCATCTGGGACGCAAAATCCAAGATTCCATCAGCGAATCGCGCACATTCCCCTTCGACGTAACCGAATACGACTATATCCGTGCCCGAATAGCTATGTACACCGACCACTGTTCCAAGCGTCTGCGAAGGATGCACGCCCTCTGCAAGCAACTCACCGTAATGCTGCGCACAAACCGCTTTCACTCCGAAAACGGCTACCACACTCCGCAAATAACAGTGGTATTCAACACACCGGTCTGCGACACGCACACCCTCGTTGGCGCGGCGCTCGAAGGACTGAAACAGATATTCGACCCAGACCTGAAATACAAACGAGGCGGCGTCCTGTTGTCGGAAATCATACCCGGCGAATTCCACACGCCATCGCTCTTCGCCGCCAACGATAATCCGCGCCTCGAAAAGGTGCGCCGCCTCTCAAAGGTCATCGACTGCCTGAACCGGGGCAACGGTCCCGCCATAATACCCCTCGCCGCCGAAATCTCCGACGGCCACCCGGGCCACAACGACGGCTACTCTTCGACCTTCCAGTTCCGAAAGTAGAAACTATGTCCTAACGCGTTATCTCTCTGAGTATTACGCAATTTACGGTATTCAAATGGTACCCAAATAGCACTAAAAAACGTAAAATCCAAATACTTTTCGATACTAATTAATTTGCAGCCATCTAACTGTCAATATTATAACAAGTATTATGTAAACCGACCTCCGAGTTATCGATTAATTATTTCACTAACTCTCGATTTAATTTGAACACTTACTTAAGCTATAAATATTGCATTCAAGCTGACTAAGCCGCACTGTGGAGACCTCAGTTGCATGATGAAACAGCGCACAGACGGTCACATATGCAACGTTTAGAGATGGCAGAGGCGGAGGAACTCTTCTCGAAGTGCTGGGTCGTCGAAGCGACCGCTGTAGTCGAGAGTGGTGGTGGCACTGTCTTGCTTCTCAACGCCGCGCATCTTCATGCAGAGGTGCTCGGCTGTGCAGGCTACTATTATACCATCGTTGGGGAGCGTCTTGCCCAGGAGTTCGCACACTTGCGCCGTGAGACGTTCCTGCACTTGCAGGCGGCGGGCAAAGTTATCTACCACACGGGCGAGTTTAGAGAGACCTATCATCTTGCCGCGCGGTATGTAGCCTATAGATACGCGTCCGAAGAAAGGAAGTATATGGTGCTCGCAGAGGGAGTAGAATTCGATGTCTTTAACGATAATCATGCGAGACCCGGCATGTTCGAAGATAGCTTGCGAGGCGGTGGCCACCGGGTCTATGCGGTAACCGGCCGTAGCGTCAAGCATGGCCTTCGCCGCTCTGACGGGTGTTTTCACGAGTCCTTCGCGCTCGGGGTCTTCACCGAGCAGTCGGAGTATTTCTTTGTAATGGTAGGCCAGTTGGTCCACCAATTCGGGGTCATGAGATTCTTTACGGCTCACGATTTTGTTTGGTTTTCAGTTAGCCGGGCTCGCGGGAAGCCCCTCTCTCCGGCACTAATAAAGTATGAAAAATGGCGCGCGTTTTAAAAAGCGGCAACGCGCTTAAACTATCTTATAATTGTAATTTGGCATCTGACGACACGCATTTCTCCGGCGTATTGCGGGAAAGCGCGTTTGAGTTCGCCGAGCGCGCGGCTGGCTTCGGCCGAAGTCTGGAAGTTGCCTACGCGGGTGTACCAGTTGGGAGCCTGCGAATAAGAGTAAACCTGTCCGCGGTATTTCGGGAAACGAGCAGCTACGGCGCTCGCACGTGCTTTTGCCTTGGCCTCTGCCGCACGACCTCCGTTTCCGCCGCTGAACACTTGCACACGATAGCCGGAAAGGCGATTTACGCCTGAGTGAAGCACATTGGCTTGTACTGTCCTGGGCTGGTTTCTCGATGTACTGCCACCAGAATTATGCCTGGGGGCAGGAGGAAAAATGATGTTCATTATCGACTGCGGTATGTCGATTTTGATGTTGCCTTCGGACTGTTCTTGAATTTGCTCTACAAAGTTACGGGGCGCGGGATTGTCGGCACGCACCGGGATAACTGCCGTAAGCAAAGCAACGGCTAAGATACTCAGGAGAGTTCGCATAGTGTTCATTTTCATGTTATTGCGTTTTTGTGCAAGGGACGATGCGATGACTGTTTTCGGAGTCAGGTCAAATAATTAGGGCTTAAGCAAGTATGGTTAATATTGGTTATGCAAAGTCCGCGCAGTAGTATGAATGTCACCGAAGCTTCAGGGAACTGCGGCATACCGACAGTTCCCTGCGCCACGGCGTTTGGGAGTATCAGCTAAAAGCTTCGATGATGCCCATAAAGTCGGCCGCCTTGAGAGCAGCGCCTCCGATCAGACCTCCGTCTACGTCGGGTTTTGCGAAGAGTTCGCGAGCGTTGCCGGGCTTGCAGCTGCCGCCGTAGAGAATTGAGGTGTCTTCGGCTACCTGTTTGCCGAATTTTTCCTCCACCTGTCGGCGGATGAAGGCGTGCATATCCTGAGCCTGGTCGGCTGTGGCGGTCTTGCCTGTGCCGATGGCCCATACGGGTTCATATGCTATGATAACTTTCTTAAAATCGTCTGCGGGGAGGTTGAAGAGAGGATCAAGCTGCGAAGCTACCACCTCATTGAAGGAGCCGTCTTCGCGCTGTTCGAGAACTTCGCCGACGCAGAATATCGGGCGCAACCCGTTGTCGAGGGCGAGGCGGAGTTTTTCGGCAAGCTCTTCGTTGTTTTCACCGAAATACTGGCGGCGTTCGCTGTGACCGAGAATTACGTATTCGGCACCGGTGGAGCGTACCATGGCGGCGGATACTTCGCCGGTGTATGCGCCTTTGTCGTGGCGTGCGCAGTTTTCGGCACCAAGACCTATAATGCTACCTTCGAGAACGGCAGCTACGGCACAGAGATGCGTGAACGGCGTGCAAACCACTACATCGCAATTTGCTTTTGTTTCCTTAAGAAGATTGACCAAATCATCAGCCAACTGAACGCCATCCTGAACGGTGGTGTTCATTTTCCAGTTACCTGCAACAATATTTTTTCTCATAACTTAATGAATCTAAGGTGGAGCAAAGCCTATAGGAAGGTCCCTTTCCACAAGAAATTTCAATATACGGTGCAAAGATAGCTATTTTGTATGAAAGCAGCAAATATTCGGATAAAAAAGTTAGTTCAGTCAGGGAAGATAAACTCGGTGCGCGACGTATTTCCGGCGACAAGCCGCAGGCACGCTAACAAAAAGCCAGCGTGCCTTTCAGCACGAAAAGCAGGGAAAGGACAAATATCCTCCACAGGCATTACACGCAGGCGCATGTATCGGGTTTATATGCCTGCCGGGGCACTTTTCAGCGGTTGTTCCGCTTTAATAGAAGCGGTTGGCGGAGGCTATCTTCTTGGCATCGGAGCCTATCAGGCGGTAGGCCCATACCGTCAGGATGAAAGCCAGAAGCGGTGCTATTATCATGGAACTCCAGCCTATCGTACCATCGATTACGGTATAGCCAAGGATGGCACCGACTGCGGCAACGGCAAGGATGAAGAGTACTTCAACAAGGCAGAGGCTACGCTGCAAGCGGAGGTTCTTGAAGCAGAAGATGGCGATGAGCGGTAGGATGGCCGAAGTGAGCGACATAGCAAAGTACCACCATGTGGGAACGTCGATAGGATGGGTGCCTTCGGTCGGGGTGCCTTCGGAGAAGAAACCCAGCGTGGTGAAGTCGAAGGTGAAGTCTGTGGTCTGTATCTGACCCAGAGATATGAACGTGAAGCAGGCCATGAGGGCGCACACAAGGAGAAGCATTACGGATTGCCAGCGTTGTATTACCATTATTTACAGTTTATTGGTTTAACATTCGTGTTTATTGAAAATAAGTAGCTTAAATTTTTTTAAGCATATAAAACTATCCTTAAATTATCAGGAACCACTTATTTGTAATAATCCCTCATAGAAATATTGGCGCGTGAAATCGGCGGGACGCAGTATATCTCCATCGAAGATTACGAGGTCGATATCGAGCGGCACTTCGCCGCGTTCGCGGCGCTCGGGAGTACGGCCTGCTTCGGTCTCCATCTGCTTGGTAATTAGGCGGATGTCATCGGCGTCACGGTCGGTATAGACGGCGGCCACACAGTTGGCGTAATCAGCACCGTTACCGCTGACGGGGGGTGTGAAGTATATTTCGGAAGTGACGGTTTCGCCCAAGCGGCATTGGATTTGCGCAAGGGCATTCTTTACGGCCTCTTCACGGTCGCCCCAATTGCTGCCGAGGCTGAGCACTGCGGTGTGGGTCATGGTTTGTGCTTATTTGAGAGGGTTATTACGGTGATTTCGGGCGCGGCGTTGATGCGGTAAGGAAGTCCAACCTCGCCGGCGCCGATATTAACATAAAGGTTCATGGGGGTGCCGTCCTTTGCCGTGGCGGGATAGAGGCCGGCCCAGTTCTTATAGATGTATCTTGCTGGTGACCAGCCTTTTGCTCCGTTTCCGATAATAAATTGCATGGCGTGGGTGTGGCCGCTGAGTGTGAGGTCGATGTTGGAATGCCGGATTACTACTTGCCTCCAATGCTCAGGGTTGTGGGTCATCAGTATCTTATAGCGGTCGTCGTTGAGGGTGGGATATGATTTCTTGAGATCGCCGAACTCGCCAAAGGGTGGTTCTCCCCAGTTCTCGACGCCGATAAGGGGAATGGAATCTCCCTGACGCACAAGCCACGAGTGACTGTTATTAAGCAATTTCCAGCCCATGAGCCGCTGCAGGTCATTGAGGTGACGGAAGTCTTTCACCCTGTCTTCAGTGCAGGGCCAGTCCTGATAAAGGCCATAGTCGTGATTGCCGGTAACGGAATAGACGCCGTCGGCGGCGCGCAGGCGCGAGAGCGGCCTGACGAAAGGCTCCAACTCACGCGAATTGCGGTTCACTATGTCGCCGGTGAAGAGGATAACGTCGGGGTCCAGAGCGTTTACGCGGTCCACGAAACTGCTTACGAAACTTGTGTCATTACCCCAGGTTCCTACGTGCAAATCACTGATTTGCACTACTTTATAACCATTAAAACCTCGCGGTATCCGGGATGACTCCTGCGTGAGGTTTATGACCTGCATTTCACGCCGTCCACCAAAGGCACCCCACCACATCGTGAGGAAAACCGCAACCGAGAGAAGCAATCCCACGAACGGCGACCACGTAAGCCTACGTCCGCCCCAGATTTTAGGAATGAGCGCGAGAGCCGTAAAAAGAAGGAACACTAACTTGGCGGAGTAGATGGTTACGTAAGTATAAATCATCCACATTACCAGAAGCAGCGACGACTCGCCGTCGCGCCTCGGCAGCATAATCGTCACGATAATGAAAATCCAACATAGGATGGCCGTGACGGCGTATATTATCGAGTCGCGCCGGCCGCGTCTGGCCGTGCGCTTTATATATAGGTAGATGTAAAGATCTGTCAACAGAGTGAAGACAGCGACTGTCAGAGTCATTATCACAGTGATTCTCATATACCTTTAACAAGCGCGCGGGCTAATGGTTGGAAGCCGCCGCGGGTTATTCAGATGGTCGGGAAAGCCGAGCCGGACACCGCCGCTTGGGGCGCGATGTTCTATGAAAGTCACGTCCCCGATGCAACGGCAGTTCACTCTATACCTCCGAGTATGGTCTTAAGTTTGTTTTTCAGCGGGTTGGCGTACATAGTGAGCATCATAGTACGCAGATATTCGCGCTCCTCGGTAGTGATGTCGGGGAGGTCTATCTTGTCGAGCTGCGAGTTCATGTAGTTCTCCACGGCATCGCGTTCAGCCTGGGTGTATTTACGGGCGAAGCGATTGCCGCCGTTTAGCATGTCATAGGCCACATAGTTGATGACGAAAATCTCGTAGCTGCGGTGTATAGCCTGGTCGATAAGCAGACAGACGTACTTGGCAGCGGTGTTGACGTCGCGGAAGTCGCCTATCTGGTCGATGCGCGCATTTATGCGCGGTGTGAGCTGGAAATGCACCTTTCCCTTGAATTGCAGGAGACCTGTTTCCATGGAGAAAAGGTCGTCGCGCTGGCTCTTCTTGAAGTCAGGGTCGCGACGACGCAGAAGGAACTCCTTTGCCTTGAGGTAGTCATTGGGGTCGTATTCATAAGAGATGGCCACGGGCATGAGGTTTATTTCCTTGAGGCGGTCCATGAAGGCACCCTCACCGCCAAGCGCGAGCATCTTTACGAGAGACTCCTGGGTGTGGTCGGAACTGTCCTTGGCGCGTCCTTCACGCTGCGCTATCCAGATGCTCTCGTGCTTGTCGAGGATGGTAAAGTGAATGTAGGCCGAAAGGTGTTTGGCGGCCAATAAACCCTCGCGGAAGCTGGTGTTGCGCTTCACGACGAAGCTCTTGTTGAGACGCACGAGGTCTTCTATCCACGGATAGATGAGAAGGTTGTTGCCAATGGCGACCTCCGAGGCGGGGATGCCCTTGCGCAGGAAAGCCAGGTTGAGCAGCGAGGCATCGAGCACAATATCGCGATGGTTGGTGATAAAGGTATAGTTGAGCGACGGATTGAGGTACTTGATTCCCCCCATCGAGATGCCCGAGGTCGTTTTCTTGACAAGCATTTCAAGAAAGGGGAACATCACCTGGCGCTGGAAGTCATACTTGTTGTCGATGCGGAGGAGTTCCTCTATGAGCATCGGAAGATCCTCCTTCGGCATAGTGTAGCCGGCAGCGTGCAGGAAACCGGGTTCCTTGACGAGCTCCTCCATTTTTTGATGGAACACAGAGTCGTCGTAAGGTGCTATGTCGCTGAAATCCAAGTCTTTCATTATCTAAAAATGTTGGGGCGGCGCAACGGAGGCGCTCCGTGTTGGAGCGTGCCGGGCACCTGCTGTTCCGTTATTTTCTGCAAAAGTAATAATTTTTTGTGACCCCGCCAATTTTTTCATTTCCTTTTAAAGAAATTTCACGCAAGCAAGCTTTTTTAGCCGAATCATTTTGCGGAACGCGAAAATTGTCGTATCTTTGTGGCCTGATATCATTTAACACATTTTATGCGAACTATACTGTTATCATCATTGACCGCCTTCTCCCTCATGAGCGGAATCTTCACCGCCGACGCCCAGGGAAAAGCCAATCCCATACTCCAACCCTCGCAGCTCCCCTACGGCGCAATACCGTTTGACAAGGTAACCCCGGCCGACTACGACGAAGCTGTAAAAGAGGGAATGAAACGCCACACGCAGGAAATCGACGCCATCGTGAACAATCCCGAAGCACCTACCTTCGAGAATACCATCGTGGCCTTCGACCGTGCCGGCAAAGACCTCAACCTCGCCGTGCTCGCTCTCGGTAACGTGGAACACGCTACCGGAGACGCCGACCTGCAGCGTATCAATACGGAATTGACCCCGGAGCTTTCGCGCCATCTAAATAGCATAATGCTCAACCCAGGCCTGTTCAAGCGCATTAAGGCCGTATATGACAACAGCGCACAGCGCACCGACCTCACTCCCGAAGACAGACGCCTCATAGAGCTCGTCTACAAGAGCTTCGAGAACAATGGCGCCAACCTCTCGGGCGCCGACCGCAAGCGCTATGATGAACTGAGCACCGAACTCTCGAACCTCAACCTCCGCTTCGCCCAGAACGTGACGCGCGGAATGAGCGACCCGGCACGCCGCCTGTGGGTGACCCTCGACAAGCTGGAAGGGATGCCGCAGAGCATCATCGACGCCGCCCGCGCCGAAGCCGCCGAGACACTGAAAACGGAAGGGAAAGCCGACGACGGCTCGCTTTACCTCTTCACCGTTTACGCTCCCTCCTACTCTCCCTTCATGAAGTATAACAAGAACCGCGACCTCCGCAAACAGATGTATCGGCTCTACAACTCGCGCAACCGCGGCGGAGAGTTCGACAATGAGCGAGTTCTCGTCGACATATCGAATATCCGACTGGAGATGGCCCAACTCTTCGGCAAGAAAAACTTCGCCGAATACCAGTTGCAAGAGACTATGGCCGGAACGCCGGAAAAAGTTCTGAGCTTCCTCGGCGAACTCCGCGATGCTTATAAGGAACCGATGCAGAAGGAGATGCAGGAACTCACCGACTTCGCACGACAGACCGAAGGTCCCGATTTCAAACTCGAGCCGTGGGACTATTCCTATTATTCCGACCAGCTAAAGAACGCCAAATATGCCTTCAACGACGAGGACATGAAGCCCTATTTCGAGCTTAACAATACCATAAAAGGTGTGTTCGGCCTCGCCACTAAGCTCTATGGCTACCAGTTCAAGGAGAACAAGAATGTACCGGGCTATCATCCCGATGTCCGCGCATACGACGTTTTGACAGCCGACAACAAACCGCTCGGTCTGCTCTACACCGACTTCTTCTACCGCCCGGGCAAGGCCCCCGGCGCATGGGAGACCGAGTTCCGCGGCGAGAGCAAAGATGACAACGGAGTGCGCACTGAGCCTATCATCTCTATAGTGATGAACTTCTCCAAGCCCGTAGGCAACGAGGCCGTGCTACTTACACCTTATGAGGTAGAGACATTCCTCCACGAGTTCGGCCACGCACTGCACGCCCTTTCGGCACAGTCAAAATACTCCACTATGGCCGGTACAAACGTTTACCACGACTTCGTGGAACTCTTCTCACAGTTCAACGAGAACTACCTGCCGGAGAAGAAATTCCTCGACAGCTTCGCCAAGCACTATAAGACAGGCAAGAAGATGCCGCAGTCGCTCATCGACAAGTTTGTGAAGTCGCAGCAGTTCGGCGCTGCATACGCCTGCATGCGCCAACTTAACTTCGGCGAGCTCGATATGGCTTACCACACACAGGAAACCCCGATGCGCGCTTCTACCAACCTCGATGCCTTCGAAGCCAAAGCGCTTGAACCCGTCAAGATATTCGACGCTGCCGAAGGATGCCTCATCTCACCATCGTTCGGCCACATCTTCTCGGGTGGCTACGCCGCAGGTTATTATGGCTACAAATGGGCAGAGCTGCTCGATGCCGACGCCTTCGCCGCCTTCCAGGAAACAGGTATCTTCAACAAGAAGACCTCCCAGAAGTTCCACAAGATGCTCGAGAGCGGCGGTTCGGTTGACCCGTCGGTACTCTATAAGGAATTCCGCGGCAAAGAGCCGACAGTCGACGCACTGTTGCGTCGCGACGGAATCAAGAAGTAAATATCTACGTTAGAAAAGAACGAAGAAAATAATAATATCCCCAAATTAAATTTTGCCCAAGATGGCCTGCACGCGATGTGTCGGCCATCTCTTTTTTTAAAGAAGCGAACCCCACACGCTTGGGCGGCGTATGGGGAATGACGAAATCTTAACAAAGAAATAAGTCGAAACAACTTCAGATGTTTCATACCGTGCTGTCAAAAATTGTTACAAGCCCTGAATAAGCCCATAAGTATTGCTATAGCGCCAAAAATTAACCAGCCGGAACCTCCGCTACCCGATAGATGGCGTAGCGCTTTGGCGTCGGTAGCGGTTACGTACGTTGGCGAACCAGAAGAGAGAATCGGCTATCTGGTCCATGGGCATTTCGACCGACGACTGAGCATCGGCAACAGTCTCTTCATTGCATTCTACGGTCGGGAGCAACGCTGTCATGTCAAGGTTGAACGAAATCGGCTTCCCCATCTTGAGGAAGGCTTTCATCTTGTTGAGGTTGGAGAGAATTTCATTACGCGGCGCGTTGGAGCATACCCCTAAGATGCGGAAAGGGTTGCCAGTGAGTTATTTGGTTATCATAGAGCTATCAACGCGAGTTCGGGATAAGCGATAGCCCAAGAAAGTTGAATCGGCAGCATCGCTGATATTTAGTAATTTAGAGGTAACAAAGAATAAATACTGTATCATGATTACCGAGAGCAAAATTACTGAAATTTTCTGTATTG
>OHBJ01001813.1_pt1 | contig 14679 bp, 9 predicted proteins | sample 1577241 | NCBI WGS metagenome assembly OHBJ01 (sample SAMEA3541594, study PRJEB24748) | human gut metagenome | biome: human gut; feature: human-associated habitat; material: faeces | place: China | collected 2012
CATCATTGACAGTCACTTTCCGCCATGTTATACTCAACTCGAAGCCGCAAGAGAAGGACTTCCAGCACAGAAAACGGCTCATGAAGGATAAGGAGGACAGGTTTATGACCATGAAGAAGCTGTTTCCCTGCATGTTGGCACTGGTGATGTGCATGATGATGTTGTTCCTGAGCGTTGCGCCCACGACAGCGTTGGCAGATGGCTCCTGCACGAAGAAGTGCACACAGATTAGCCGCATTATCACCAAATCGAACACGATTACGTCCAGCTGGCCGTTCTACGCCAAGGATCAGTTCACGCTGTATCTGGACAAGGCGGGCAATATCGCCGGTTACAACGTCGTCGCCTTGAAGCGCGACTGCCGCCCCTTCATCATGCTGGAAAACACGAACACAAAGGTGATTTCCTCGTGCACCCCCTTTCTCGCCTATCTTCATAATTCCGAGCCAGAGTGAAAGCACGCCGGTCAATCCCAATGAAATCTCGAATGCAGTTTTGGAAGAACTGAAGGTTGAATTGATAATCTCGGGGAAGACCTGGGTATCTCCTAGAAAAACAAGTCTTACCAATGCAACTGCAAAGGCGATTAGGAAGAAGGCAATCCAAATATAATTGAGCACCATAACTGTTGAGTGTTTTTGTTTGCGAGCAAAAGTACAAATAAATCCTCTAATTCGGATAAGGATGCATGATGGAAATTTTTAAGCGATTCTCGTTGATTGGCGGGATGAACATTTGATAGAATTATCACTTGTTTCCGTCTTTTTTGATTGGATAATTCCATTTGAGTATGACTTAATGTGTGTTTTCCTTTTAGTTTTTATGGAAAAAAGGAAGGAAAAGAAATAGAAAAGAACTTTTTATTCTAGAAAGAAGAAGCCCGGTTCGTCGTTTTTCGAGTTTCGGAGAATAACTCCTGCGGTTGTAGAGACGGTAAAATAGTGCTTTTTGCCATATACTCTTTATTGTTGGCATAGATAAAGAGCACACTGCCTCCCTTAATTGTATTAATGATCGGTTTGGTAAGTGCCTGCGGCAATGCCGGACATCCGAAACTTCTTCCTAATCTCCCGCCCCTGCATACGGAAGGATTGGCATAAGCAGCACCATGTACTACAATGGCACGCTCGCGTGCGCAGTCGTTAATTCCTTTTTCCAGTCCATCCAATAATAATGAATAACCGTTCTTTCCCCGGTAAGTGCTTCCGGTGAGATAGAAACCGAGTGAGCTCTTATATGAGCCGACCGTATTGGAGAAAGAAGTGGCATAGTTTTCCCCACTGTTTTTGCCGTGTGCGACTACCGATGAGTAAAGTAGCTTTCTTTCTTTCATATCGAAAACAAACAGACGTTTTTCGGTCGATGGTTTGGTGAAGTCGATAAGAGTTAATACGGGCTTCTTTTTCTGTTCTATTTTGTTGTAACCTTGCACAGCTTGTCGGAATGCCGGAAAGTTTACAATTCCTCCCAAATTCATTTCTTCAAATAAAACTTCGCCATCCGTTAGTTCGTTTTCAGGAATGACCATATCTGTCATCTCCTCGGAGACAGACGTCCGAGTAGATACGTTACTGAATGGGAAAAGAAATAGGAATAGAAATAAAAAAGCTTTGTACATAGGTGAAAACTAAATAATGGGTGCAAAGTTACGCACATTTCTATTCCAAAACAAATATAATTGTCTCATTAACAGGTGCCCAGTCAAAAATAAACTTGGCATGTGATGTTGCGTTGCGCACGCACATGTGCGAACGGGGTGTCGTTCCTAACGTATAGCTATATTCGATAATACCTTTTGCCGGTGCATTGGTGGGCACACCATGAATATAGCCACCATTGTTGAAGCGGTTGGCATAAGGAGCAAATCCTCCGGTTGCGGTGGAACCGTCTTTGAGGAAAATCATTTTTGGCTTCTTTTCTTGCAAGACAAACATACCCAATGGTGTGGGCTGTGCATAGGGCGGCCGCCGTTGCCCTGTCGTTGCCGGATTCATGCTGCGTACCAACCATTCCCCCTCTTTCTTTCGTTCCAGAGTCGTGATATTCTGGTTATGGCGGTCTACAAAGATAGCTTTATCAAAAACGACAGTATCGGGAATGAGTTTCACATATTTGGTAGGTGCATACCATTCTCCTCCTATATATACAGGTGTGACTTTCGTAAACTTTCCTTTTGTACCCAGATGGCGCGTCAGCAACCCATCCAGTCCATAACGTACCGGAGTGAGCGTATCATTGAGCTCATATAACGGTACTCCCTGATATCGTTCCACCCCTAAAGTATCAGCCACACGTTTATAAGCATCCCGCTTAAAATTCTTGACCAGCGGAGCTTCTCCATTCCGGTTCTTATAATTCTGAAGGATACACCATTGTGATGGTTTCTGCCGGATATTTTCCAACAAAGCTAACCTCTCTTTTATCTTTTCCCATTGAAAGCAGCGTGTTGTATCCTTATAAGGGTAGATATCTTTTAAAGTATGCTTGTCATAAAGCAGCTCTTTTTCTATTTTTATGTCTTCGGCAGCCAGTTCTTTCACCATAATTTCGGCAGGAGTTTCGGCAATGGAATCCCGGGCTTCGAAGATGGCGGATTGTTGCGCGTCGTTTTCCGCTTTCGAGTTGCAGGAACAGAGTACGCAGAACCCTGTCAGCCAATATATGAATCCTATCCTTTTCATAACAGATATGGGGTTTGTAGAGTTCGTTTACAAATATAATTCTTTATAAGGAATAACCATGCGTTTTTGTTTAAATCTTGTATCTTTGTAGCATAACTTTGTCATTTATATCATGAAGAAATTACCTTTTCTTTGGGGAATTATTATCATATTACTGTCTGTTGCCGGATGTCGTCCGTCCAATCACCGTGCTTTGCTGCAACGCGCCGATTCATTGATGACGGATTATCCTGATAGTGTCCTGTCTCTGCTTGCGCAACAGCAAGAACATTTGGCCGACTTCTCGGAAGAAGAACTGATGAGTTATGTATGGATAAAAGCGATGGTCCATAGCGCGAGAAATATATCGATGACAGAAGATTCTTTATTGCCTAAAGCGGTGGATTACTTCCGCAAACATGGCGACCGAGAGAAAGTGATGAAAGGTTATATCCTGAAGGCGAACTATCTGAAATGGATAGACCGGCTGGATGATGCCATTGCAGAGCTGGATAGCGGAGTGGCACAGGCAAAGCAAGCCAATGACTCCGTCAATGTCCGCGACCTGCTTTATTATAAGGCGAATATTGTTTACGAGCTTCGCAGAGATTACCGTGAGGTGGCCAGCCATGTGAAAGAGGCCTTGGCTTATTCCCCTGACACTACTTCCCCTGCTTTGGCAGGAATGTTCTATTTTCTCGCCATTAACCTTGGGCTGGTTGGCGATGACTCTTGCACTTATTATTATGAGAAGAGCATTGCGATGGCTGAAGCCAATAAAGATACAGCATATTTATGCCATTATATGCGGAACTATGCTTCTAACCTGATGCGTTCCGAGAAGGTGGAGAAATCAAATGCACTAATCCGCCGTGTTTGGGAGTTGATGCCGGTATATCGTGAAAAGATGGCTGTCACCCATGCAATCCTGGTTGAGAACTTTCTTTATTTGCGGCAACTTGATTCGGCTGCATATTATCTGGATATGGCGTGGCAAGCTGAAGCGAAAGCAGAGCAGCAGTCCGGTGTGAACATCAGTACACGCCTTTTGCTCTATGAATTACAGAATGTGGTGGACTACGCTATGGAAGGTAGTATCTCGACGATTAGAACCGGACGGTTTGGCGATTCCCTTATCTTGGCAGATTGGAACAAGCAGAGCACCATACAGCAACAGATGGATACAAAAATTAAGCTCGAACGTCAGAATTATACATTGATAATCGACCGTCAGCGTACACAACTGTTACTGGTCACTTTCTTATTTATCTTTGCGGTGGGTGGTTTGTGTGTTTTCTTTTATATTCGCAATCGACACCTGCGTTTGGCGGAAGCCGAAGACCGCATCGAAACACTTACCCGGCTATTGGAAGACGCGAATAAAGCGAGTGAGTCAGAGCATGACAGTGCCTTCTTTAAAAAGATACTGTTGAAGCAACTGGGTATTATCCGTTTGGTGGCGACTGCTCCCACTTCGCAGAATCAGGACTTGCTGCGCCGCATATCGGGGATTACCAACAAAGAAGTCCCTGTCGAGGCTCTTTTGGTGTGGGCCGATCTTTATCCGGTTATCGATACTATTTATAACGGATTTTATTCCCGGATGGAGAGGCTTTACGGATACTTGCTTTCCGAGAAAGAAAAGCAGGTATGCTGTTTGTTGTGCGCCGACTTCTCGACAAAAGAAATCGGGGTGGTGACACAACAGAGCGTGGCCAGCGTGTATGTTCGCAAAACAGCAATCAGAAAGAAGTTGGGAATGGATGAGAAAGGAGATATTGTGGAATATATAAATAATACGCAGGCAACATAATACGGATTTAGTCTCCATTAAGATTCGCTTCGCCCTATTTAAGACTTTTATAAATCAAACTATTTGATAATCAGTGAAATAATACTCTCTGATTAAGAGTTTTTATTTCCTGATTTAGTGTGTTTAAGCCCCTTCTTGCTGTTACCTTTGTGCTAAACAAAACGAATTACAGAATGAAAACTTTATTACGAAAAAGACTTGTTTCCCTATTTGTCCTTTTATGTTGTACATGGGGAACAATCACGGCACAAACTTATCGATTATCAGGATGTGTGAAAGATGAGACGGGAACTCCTGTCGAAGTGGCCAACGTCATATTGCTTCACTCCACTGACAGTATGTATCAGGATGGAATGATTACCGATACGAATGGTTGCTTCCAGTTGCAAGAACCCAAAGGGAACTATTTACTGCGTGTTACCCTGTTGGGCTATCAGGATTTGTCGTTGCCTCTTACCCTATCCAAAGATACTGATTTAGGCAGTTTGGTATTGAAAAACTCGTCTATAGCGATGAGTGAGGTGACTGTGACAGCCGCCAAGCCCGTTATCAGGCGTGAGATAGACCGTGTGGTCTTTGATGCGGGAAACTCTATTGCCAGCGTAGGCGGTAATGCGTTGGATCTCCTTCACGATGTACCCGGCTTGCGCGTGTCTCAAAGCGGAGTCGACATCATAGGAAAAGGAGGAATCAAGATTTATATCAACGACCGTGAGACCAAACTCTCCGGTGAGGAACTCATTAATTTTCTTCGCTCCTACAGTGCTTCTCAAATTAGCAAGGTAGAAGTGATTACCACTCCTCCTGCCCGCTATGATGCCGAAGGCAATGCCGGTATCCTTAACATCCGCCTCAAGGAACGTGTCAAAGACCATATCGGAGGCAACGCTTTCGGCTCTTATCTGTATGGTGAGAAATATAACTATGGGTATGGCGGCCTGAGCCTACAGTTCAATCGTCAACGCGTAACCGCTTACCTGAACGGTAGCGGAGCTTACGGTAAAACCGGCTATGTGGAGCGTAACGGGCGTTTCTATACCGACCAGACATGGCGCAGCCGTTCCGAAAGCGATTATTCTCTTTCTTCCTTTTATGTAGACGGAGGGATAGATATCGATATGGGCAGACAATGGAATATAGGTACCCAACTTACCTATATCAACAGTGCTCCCAATAATGTAACGGACAACCGTACCGAAGTGCACGACATTCAGGAACTTCGTACCGATTCATTCATGCTCGGCCGTGATGATAAGGACTATTCACAGAATCGTGTGAATGTAAACTTCCATGTCGATAAGTCATGGGGAGATAAAGGACACAAGATGATATGGGATGTCGATTATCTGAAAGACAAGTCCAATACATTCTTCGATTTTGATTCTGAAAGCCACCTGCCGACAGGAGAAATAATCCCCGGCTCGGAGTTTAATTATGATAAGAATCAGCGCCGTACGGTAGATGTAATCTCTTCTGCACTCGATTTCATCCTTCCCGGTGACAGTTACAGCTTCACGACAGGTGCGAAAGCATCTTTTACCGACACGCGTAACCGTCTGAACTATGACAACTCCAATGTGTCTTTCACTCAAAATGACTTTTTCCGGTATAAAGAACAAATCTATGCCCTTTATGCCGACTATAGCCATAACTTTGGCTCCCATTTCTCAATGAAAGCCGGTCTACGTCTGGAGCATACTCGGACAACAGGCATTTCCGAGTCCCAGCAGACAACGGACAAGCATGACTATACCCGCTTGTTCCCTACTTTCTATCTGATGTATAAGCCGAATGAAGATAATGTGTTGAATATGAATATATCCAGCCGCATTTCGCGTCCGGCACAGAATATGGTGAATCCTTTCCTTACTTACGAAAACAAATATAGCGAGCATCGTGGAAAGGAAGACCTGAAACCCAGTTATCGTTATAATGCAGAGCTCTCTTATACCCTGAAGAATAACTTGAATTTCTCTATATTCTATTCGTATGCCACTGATGTATTCTCGCAGCGGCTGATGCTGAATGAGGAAACGCATGTCCTTTCCTCATTGTGGGACAACTATATGAAAAACCGTTCTTTCGGTATTACCAACTCTTATACGTTCCGTTTGGGGTGGTTGCAGACGTTTGCCCAGCACACGTTAAAGTATAACAGGACCACTTCCAGCGCGCCCGAAACCCATCCTAAAAATTCCGGTTGGGATTATAACATCAATATCCGTAACACATTCTATCTGAATACAGCCAAAACGTTGGTTGCCAGTCTTTCCGGTTACTATTCCGGACCGAGTCATGACCAGGTGAGTCATCGGGAAGGTTCTTATGGAGCCAGTGGAGGTATCCGTTATAGTATGTTGGGCAACAAACTGAATCTGAGCCTGAATGTAAGTGATTTTTTGGTGAAGAATATGCAGGGGACCAGCTACTCCAACGGACTCTATGCGAAGTTCAACAATACCTTTACCTATACGAGCTTCCGTATCGGGGTAAGCTATAACTTCGGTGCCGATATCAAGCGTAAAAAACATAATTTGAGTAACACGGATATTCAAAACCGCCTGTAGTCGGGGGCGGATTTTTCCCCTTGTATGCCTTTGTTTTTGTCACAAAGGTGGAGAACAACTTTTCTTTTTTTCTATGGCAGGTCAGTTTGCCAATCATGCTGTAAATAAGAACGGTTAAGTGGAAATGAGATTTATTTCCCTTAACCGTTCTTCCGATGAAATGGGGGATTTTAGGCAGGTCGAAGAAATATAATTCTAGAAAATGAGATTCTTTTTTTTAGCGGGATTGATACAGATATGCATGTTCGGCAAGTATGGCAGAATATCCTATTTTATAAAATACCTTATGTCCTCATCGTTTTATCTTCCTAATTGCAAAGGAATAAAAAAACAGACAACTTATCTTTGTCGGATGCTGTTAAGTCAAAAAAAAAATTTAAAGATTAGATTACGATGATTACAATTAACCTAAAGAACAGGTGTTCAAGTAAAAAGTCTCTGGCACTCTTTATGCAAACGAACATTACTCATTTGAAAGAGTTGGAACAAACTCGCACAGGTGAAACCTATGCGACTGCATTTAATAGTTTTATGAGATTTACGAATGGCGAGGATGTGTCGCTAAGTGAAATGGACTCAGACATGATGGTGGCTTATGAAACCTATTTAAAGGTGAATGGGGTAAGTATGAATACTATTTCTTTCTATATGCGCATACTTCGGGCTGTATACAACCGTGCCGTGGAGCAAGGAATTACTTTGCAACGCTATCCTTTTAAGCACGTCTATACAGGAGTGTGTAAAACTATCAAGCGTGCTCTTCCCCTCAGTGTGATAAAGCAGATAAGATTGTTGGAATTGCCTCCAAATTCTACCTTGGATTATGTGCGTGATATGTTTTTGTTTAGTTTCTATACCCGCGGAATGTCTTTTGTAGATATGGCCTATTTGCATAAAGAAGATTTGTCGGAGGGTATTTTATCGTATAAAAGGAAGAAAACGGGGCAGTTACTCCATATCAGGTGGGAGAGATGCATGGAAAATATTGTGAAGAAATATTCTTGGAATCACACTGTTTATCTGCTCCCCATTCTTAAGGACAACGGTGTGGATGAAAGAAGGCAGTATAAAAATGCCATCACTCTCATGAATCGCAGGTTGAAGGATATAGGCAGGATGGTGGGACTAACCCATCCGTTGACAATGCACTGCGCGCGCCATTCATGGGCCAGTGTGGCAAAACATAAACGTATTCCTTTGTCTGTCATCAGCGAAAGCATGGGACATGATTCCGAAGGAACGACCATGATTTATTTGTCATCGTTGGATACGGCTGTAATCGATGAAGCCAACAAGCAAGTATTGAAAGAACTTTTCTAAAAAAGTTTGTATCTTAAAAGGATACCGTATTAGGTACAAAAAACTTCAAATCCGTCAGCTGATACGGAAATCCTTTGCCGAGCCGGGGTATGGCTGACAGGTTTGAGGGAAACATACGGATATTTTGCAGGTTATTCAACTCACAGAAAATGTTTATCTGGCAGAACTTGCCGATACTTGTCAGGAAAGAAAGCCGCGGCATCGTTGGTATCTCATATGAATCACCCCTTAGTGTCAACCTCTAATCAATGCCTTTGATGTAATTCAATATGTGCTGTATGAAATTAAGTACTTTGAATGGATGTTGAGAAGCTGCTGTTTCGGATGTTAATGCTATGTAATCAATCCCTTCTAAACACGAATTAGTAATATCAATAATTTCTGCACGAAGAGGTATTTGGCTCCATTTTAAAGAGTCCAAAGTTCCTGTTCCAATAGATATTTTGCAACCTGCTTTTTGTGCTTTCTGTATGATTTCTTTTTGTATGATTCCTATTTTTTCAATACCCAATGAGAGCCCCAGATCTCCACGTCCAACAAATATTGTGTCCGACTGTGCTAATATACTTTCAATATTAGATACTGCCGTGCCGGTTTCTATTTTGGGAATGACAGAAGCCGCGTGAGGAAAGACCTTCTTAGCCCAAACAAGATTGTCTCCGCTTTCAATAAAAGATAAAATAAGACTGATTGGGAAACGATGCAGGACTGAGTTTACTTCTGCGATTTCTTTTTCATCAATAAGAAATTTAAAAAACTCTTTTCCTTTGATGCCGATTGCAACATGATTGCCCAGTCTGCCACCGGAAAGGGAGCGTAATGTTACTGTATTCTGATGAACCCCTTCGACTACAGCTTCAATTTCGCCATCACCAAAATATACAATATCATTTAAATTAACTTCTTCAAAAAAACGCTTATGCGGTAATATGGCATTTACTCCATCTTTTGCTTGGTCTGAAATTGAAAATAGGGAACCATTGTCCAACTCCATACCATTTGTCTCAGTTAAATGAAGCCGTGGCTTTGTATTTCCTATGTCAAGTAGAATTTGAGATAGTGGATAATTTAGCCTGCTCAATTCTTCAAGCACTTCATAAATCCATGTATACGGACATCGTCCGGTATTCATTCTTATACCTGCAATATTATATTCCAATAATTTTTTGAGACCTTCTTTTGAAAAGCCCCGTTTATCGATGGTTACCCATAATTGTGGTGTTTTCATAAGCCTAATTCTTTTTTAATTATACTCAGACGGTCATTGACACTGTTGTTAACCACTTCGAAGTTTCTTATCAAATCCGGGCTATCCGGTGATGGAATTTCAATAACCCTATATCTGTGACGTTTGTATAATGCGACAATTTTCTTGTCTTGTTCAATCCTTTCATCGTCAGTAAAAACCCTTGTTTTACTATCACCTTCCAATGGTTTAATTTCGATACCTAAAATAGGATGAACAATAAAAATAGGATCATCGTATCTATTTTCATTTATAAATGAAAAGTACTTCTCAGGCAACATCTCTTTGCAGTTATTTCTCTCAGCCATTATTTCCAAATAGAAAATTCCTCTGTCATAGAAAGTGATTAAATCAGGTTTGGCAGCTTCATAATATTTTATGGCACGGTCTGTTGCACATTCAAAAAACAACTTCCAGTCATCAGGTGGTTGGATGCTTTTGTTTGCGCTTTTTCTTCTCATATCTTCTATAGAAGCATTTATTAAATTTCCAAACACAGTGTACCCTGATTTATTTATGCCTTTAAATTCTCTATTATATATATCTCTTTGTGATGTTCCACTAAGCAGAGTGGTTTTACCTCCTCCCGGCGAACCATCCAAAACAATGCGTTTGGGTTTTCCCCATCCTCGTGTATTTCCCCAAATCTGAGCTTTTTCCCATAATTGTTCAAATTCGCTATAAAAGATGTTTTGCCATTCGCTGTGTTCTTTAACCATTAATAGCGGCCTTTTTTCAGGTTCATAATTTGTCAAAAAATAGGGTCTGACATTTATTATCTTTTTGCCATCCTTCTTTTTAAAATATTCAATGCCGAAAGGAGGGAAATTATTCAGAACACGGATTTCCACTCTGTTTCTGCCTTTATCATATTCTTTGATTTCTTGAAGCCACTGATATGACACCGGCACATTTTTCCTATCAACTATAGGTCTTAACTGTCCATAATCGATAGCCGGTGAGTGTTGATTCACAATAAGAAATTTGCACACACAGCCATTGTCTATCGCATGACATACGGCAGACTTATGAGAGCCTAAAAAGTTAACCCCTGTTCTTGCCATAAAAAAGAACTCTTCGGCATTCTTCAAATTGTCTGATATATCAGCTTCTAAGGGACGTTTCTTTTGCGAAAAAAAGATAATAGGATTATCTTCTATGATATTCACTTTATTTGTAGCATCAGCGAAGCCATTAGATTGAGGAGACGGTTTGCTTTCAGTGAAAAAATCGGCCAGTTTAAATATATTTCCTTTTGCAATAATTGAGGCGCACTCTTTTTTTGATGCTATTTTCTTCCAAAAGTTCTCACGTAATTTGGATTTATCGGCAACTCTATCAATCAAGTTGAATAAATCATCTAAAGCGCACGACTTATGATTGGTTAAATCGACAAAGTCTTGCAAATCCTGTATGTCTTTGTGTGTTTCTCTATTAACAAAAGATATTAATTTGGTAAACGCTAATGCACCTGCCGATGGTATATAAATCTTTTTATACTTTACTCTTTTGTTTTCAAATGCTATGGAGTATTCTTTTACTAATAAATCCCAATCGATATCTGCATATGGTTCTCTTTCTTTTATTTTGGGACCAAAAGAAATGATTAAGCCATTTTTCTTGTTCTTTATATGGTAATCAGGACGATATTCATCCATATTCTCATCAAAAATATCCCATTCGTTTGTAGGATATAATTCACGAATAATCGTGTTTCTGACTGCATCAGAGCAAACAAGATCTATGTCTTTAGACTCTCTGGCCGGATAGAAGTATTTTACAGCCAAACCTCCGATTAGAAGGTGTTTTTCATTTAAAATATCATCAATTCTACCCAATTCTTTTTTAGCTTCCGCACTTTCAATATAAACCATATCTTCAAGATTATATATTATTCTTTTTTCAATGGCAGCTTATGAATATTCAATCAGTGTCCATATAAATAACAAACTGCCAGCTATTTATCATTTGATATAAAAAAGCGAGGAAAGAACCATTCCGTTGATAGGAAGTGTTTTCTTTCCCCGCTTGAAAGAGTCTATAATTTCTACTTTGGGTAGAAGCCGCTTCTCACGAAGGAGAAGCGGGCTTTTACTTTATAGTATGATTATTTTTTAATAGTAACAGTATAAGTCTTGGTCATTACCATGCCCCACTTATCTGTAACCTTCATGTTCACTTTCAGCTCAGCCTTACCATTAACCAAATCAGATGCTTTAATGTCAGCTTTTGCTTTAGCTGTAAATTTACCGTCAGTACCGATTGTGGTTGATGTCACAAATTTCTCAGCCAATTTTGTATCGTCCCATGCAAATGTTACAGACTTGATTTCATCAGAAGCCGGTTTAGCTTGAGTTGTTACAGTTTCTTTCTTGGTATCGTATGCCAACTTATCTTTGTAAGCTTTGAACAAAGCAACTTCAGCACTGGCGTCTCTTGCAGCTTTTTCGTCTGCTGACAAACCAGCCTTGTCACCCCATGTTCCGTTGTTATAAGTATAATACTTGTTAACCTCAGTCATGATAGTTTCCCAGCCTTTCAAAGTACTATTCTCACTTCCTACTGTTACATCATTGTTTTCAACAGTCAAGAAGAACTTATCATCTGCTTCCAATGCAGTATAAGCATCAACAGTCATACCGAATTTAATCAGGTCAGCCTTCGCAATTTCGATATGAGTAGCATCAGTATTCACTACATACTTACCGGCAGCATCTTTCTTAGGAGCGTCATAGTCAGTAACATCTTTTTGAGTAGAACCGCCTGCGTTTCCGAATAATGTCAGAGCCTTGCCCTTGTTGATACCCAAAGCATAAACAGCAGAGATATTAGAAGTCATATTAACTTCTTTACCAAAGGCGCCAGTAATAGCTTTTACTGTTACGTTAGAACCATCAGCAGTATAAACCGAGCTCTTAACAATAACCTTGAAGTCATAGTCAATAGTGTTTTCAGCATTGCCATACAAGGTATAAGTAGCACGGATATTACGTTCCTTGTTCAACATATATTCGTTAGCTTTAGTATCATCACCATTCCAAGCATTTTGGTATACGCTTAAACGACCTTGATCATCAATCCAGTCTATTGCGCCCATTTCTGTATCAGCACCCATCGCTTCTTCCCAAGCTTTGTGATCCAAGTCGATATAAGTTACGTCACTACCGGCGAAATCAGGAGCCAAGATACCGTCTTCCAAATCGTAAACCACCTTATTAGCTACCGTAGCGTAGTTACCGATAACTTGCAATACATTGGCTGTAGTAAAGTCAGGTACCAACTTGAAGATATCTTCTGCCTTCGGATTAGAAACAATCATGGTAGCTTCAGATTTCACAATTGTTGCAGCATCGTCTTTTGCTTCAAATACAATTGCATAAGTTCCGGGTACATAGTCTGCAGCATCCAAGCTAAAGCCGAACTTAGCAAAGTCACTGTATGATGTAGCTGTTGCTTTGCCGTCACTCTTATACTGAGCAAGATTGTCATCATCTGTTGTATAAGTATATGTTGCTGTTTCAGGCTTGTCACCATTTTCGTCCAACAGATAAACACTCATTGTCTTACCAGCATTGAAGAATGCATCTTTCTGAGTTGCAGTAGTAAACTGGAAGTCAGCAACATCCCAAAGAACATTCTGTGTATAAGCGCCGCTAACTTTTTCAGTAGATAATGTTACATTCTTGTCTTCCAAACCACCGGCTACTTGAATATCCTGATTAACTGTTACATCAATATCCTCATCAACAGCAGAACCATTCAAACCAAGTGCTATAACGTTCAATTTAACAGTAATGCCAGATACATTGGCAGGCATATTGGCAATAGTCAATACATTTCCGTCCAAAGACAAACCATATTGTTCAATATTCAACTGGTCGCGGAGTTTTACAATAGCCTTACCTTTGTATTCATTTGCATAGATGATACCGGCTTTTTCAGTCTTAGCATCAACAGCTGTCAAATCAATAGTAGGAGCATAAGTTACAGCTCCGGCTTGTACAGTAACGTTATTTTTCACTTCGTCTGCAGAAACTTGATATGCAAAAGCAGTCTTGACAACTGTACCCTTTTCGTTTTCTACAACCAAAGATGCTTCTTCATTCTCAGTAGTTGCATATTTTTTATCTTTTTCATTGTATGCAGGTTCTACGTCCAATGTCCACAAGCAATCTTCTGTTTTAGCGGCTCTAGACATACTACCATTGTTTACTTTCCAGTCGTCTGCAATACCTTTAACAGGGTTAGACAATGCAATATCAAGAACTTTTCCTTTAGCCAGTTGCAAAGAGAAATCAAACTTATCAGTCAATTCCACATTAGCGGGATTTACCAATACCGGCAATTCACCACCTTGTTTTACTTTAGCATTTGCAGCAATACCGGCAAGGTCAGTGAATTTCTCAGTCAATGTCTTATATGCCTTCTTTGCTTTTTCTGTAGTATTCTTTACAGCAGGTTGCCACTTTGCAGTTTGGAATTTAACCTCAACTACAGCAGCAGGAGCTTCCACTACAAATGCATCAGAAGTAGCAGGCAAAGTCACCTCTTGGAACTTGCCGGTTTCGTCAGCGATATGCAATACATAAACGCCATCCTTCTTTACAACATAGGCACTAGTACCTTGTGCAGAGATTTCAGTAGTCTTTTCTACGAATTCACCTTTAACGGCATCCCATTCGTAAACTATCCACATTCCATTGGCGTCGATTTTGGGAGAAGGAGCAGTAGCTCCCGGCTTACCATCTTCTCCGTCTTTTGCTATAGCTTGAGAAGTGGTCTTTTCACCGTCCTTGTACCAGAAACCGTCTTCACCGATAGTCCATTCAGTACCGTCTTTGCCATCTGCCCCCTTGATACCTGTAATGGAGGTAGTAGTACCGTCGCTCATGGTTACAGCGAAACCGTTTTCAACAGGAGAGATGTTGGTTACCCATTTTCCTTCTCCTACCAGTTTCTGCAAAGCTGCAATAGCATCCTTGTTAGAGTTGATTTGGCCTTGCAAATTCTCGATGTCATCATCATAGTCTTTACAAGACACAAATGTTCCTGTTGACGAAACCATTAAGGCTC
>OHBJ01001816.1_pt1 | contig 14661 bp, 8 predicted proteins | sample 1577241 | NCBI WGS metagenome assembly OHBJ01 (sample SAMEA3541594, study PRJEB24748) | human gut metagenome | biome: human gut; feature: human-associated habitat; material: faeces | place: China | collected 2012
CAAGGAAAAGCTGGAAGTACTAAAAACTGCCGCAGAACAGGCAACGTTGGAAAAGACCGGTAATGAATTCGGTGTGGAATTGCCCGAAGAAATAGATAGTGATCTCAGCGATATGACCGTTACCACGGAGATGCTGGAAGAAGGCGATACCCTGAAGGATATCACTCTGCCTAATGGAGCACTCGTAATGATTGTGAAACGAGGCACGGAATTCCTGATACCGAACGGATCGCTGAAATTACATTTGGGGGATAAGTTGTTGCTGATTTCGGATAAGAAGAGTAGTGATTAATACATGTACTTTTTCTTTCGTTTGCCCGAAAGAAAAAGATACCAAAAAGAAAGGGCACGGGCTACGTCTACGGTGCTACTCCGATACTGCCATGCGCAGACGGGGCTCGAACTCGCTACGCTCAAACAAATCGCCCCTTACCTGCGCCTGACAATATCTCCGCCTGACGCACCTACGCCTATGCCCGAAGGCTGCGCGGTAGAGTGTTGCGCAGTAAAGTACTGCGCGATACAGGATTATGCATCACAGATGCTATGTAATACAACCACGTAATATTTCCCCCATTTACGCCGCATGGTTTCCCGGCCTCACTGTAGGGGCGTTAAGCGTAGAAAGTGTTTTCGGCGTTAAGAAGGGCAGGCTGTTTGAGCGAAGCGAGTTCCTGCCCTTTAGCTGAAAATACTTTCGGAGTAGCCCCGGAAGTGCAGCCTTGATTTTTTCTTTGGTATCTTTCTTTTGCATCAAGGCAAAAGAAAGTACAATTGGTTATTTTTTCTTTTTCTTTCGCCTCCCACCAAAGAATAAATATATAAACTTGCACGACATCACATTTAGCTCTATATTTGCGCAGTTTTAACTAAAGTGTGCAATTATACGAATGGAACAAGAACAACTGTTCATTGACTATATAGAACGAAGCATCGTACAAAATTGGGATAAAAATGCCCTAACCGACTACCAGGGAATCACCCTACAATATAAAGATGTTGCCCGAAAGATTGCAAAATTTCATATCGTATTGGAAAGCGCCGGTATCCGGCCCGGTGATAAAATAGCCGTATGCGGTCGTAACAGCGCCCATTGGGCAGTGTGCTTTCTGGCAACAGTGACCTATGGTGCTGTCATTGTTCCTATTCTCCACGAATTCAAGGCAGACAACATACACAACATCGTCAATCATTCCGAAGCCAAACTTCTTTTTGTGGGCGATCGGGCCTGGGAAAACCTGAACGAAGAAGCTATGCCGCTGTTAATGGGAGTGGTACTGCTGACGGATTTCACTCCGGTCGTTTGCCGGGACGAACGACTCATGGAAGCATTCGAACACCGTAATGCTATCTATGGCGCACGCTATCCCAAAAACTTCCGTCCCGAACATATCTGCTATCGCAAGGAACAGTCTCCTGAAGAATTGGCGGTCATCAATTACACTTCTGGCACCACCGGCTATTCCAAAGGCGTAATGCTGCCTTATCGTAGCATACTCTCCAACGTGCTCTACTGTAAAGAAAAAATAGGTCTGAAAGCAGGTGACAGCGTCGTATCCATGTTACCTTTGGGGCACGTATTCGGCATGACTTTCGATTTTCTTTACGGTTTCACAGCAGGCGCCCATCTATGGTTTCTTACCCGTATGCCATCACCCAAAATCATAGCCGAATCATTTGCGGAAATCCGCCCGCGCGTTATAGCCTGCGTACCACTGATTGTGGAAAAAATATTCAAGAAAAATATTCTTCCCAAAGTAGACAACAAATTAGGTAAACTGCTATTACATGTTCCCATCATCAGTGATAAGATAAAAGAACTTATCAAGCAGAAGGCGATGGAGGTTTTCGGCGGAAATTTCATCGAAATCATCATCGGAGGTGCTCCTTTCAATGCCGAAGTAGAAGCCTTTCTAAAAATGATAGATTTCCCATACACCATTGCATACGGAATGACTGAATGTGGTCCCATCATTTGCCATAGTCATTGGACAGAACTGAAATTGGCATCTTGCGGAAAAGTTGCCGCACGTATGGAAGCCAAAGTACTGTCTCCCAACCCATCAGCCATTGCGGGTGAACTGGTATGCCGTGGAGCCAACCTGATGTTGGGCTATTATAAGAACGAGGAAGCGACACGGCAAGTCATTGACACTGAAGGATGGTTGCATACAGGTGATATGGCGACAATAGATGAAAACGGAAATGTTTTCATCAAAGGACGTTGCAAAAACCTGTTACTCACTTCTTCCGGACAAAACATTTATCCGGAAGAAATAGAGTCCAAGCTAAACAATATGCCATACGTATCAGAGTCACTGATTATTCTGCAACAAGATAAACTGGTGGGCCTAATCTATCCGGATTCCGATGATGCTTTTGCTCACGGCTTGAACCAATCAGACCTTGTACGAGTAATGGAAGAAAATCGCCTTGAACTGAACAAACAATTACCGGCATTTTCCCAAATAGCTCGCTTCAAGCTATATCCTGAGGAATTTGAAAAAACAGCCAAGAAAAGTATCAAGCGCTTCTTGTACCAAGATATAAAAGAATAAATCAAGGATGTATCAAAAGTAAAATGGCGTATCATTTTGCTAGTAGGAGCTAGGTTCGCTCACCCTAAAATGGTTTGCTTATGCATTTGGGCAGACAAACCCTGCCCCTACAGCTGACGACATGATAGCACGATCGGACTTTTGATACACTCACACCCCGTATGTATAAGGGTACACATACGGTATTATTTACATATCCTATTTACAAAAGTTCAGATAATTCGTTCTGCACACGTCCTGCCACTTCTTCCATAGGCACTTCACACCCCAATTCTTTCTGTAATGAAGTAACCCCTTTATCCATGAATCCACAAGGATGGATATAACTGAAATAACGCAAATCCGTATTTACATTCAGCGCCAATCCATGCATTGTCACAAAATGACTGCTTCTCACTCCTATTGCACAGATTTTCCGTTCCTGCGGAGTTCCCGTTGCCAGCCATACTCCGGTTGCTCCCTTCACTCGCCCAGCCTCGATGCCATAAGATGCGCAGACCCTGATCACCGCTTCTTCCAACACATGAATATATTCCTTCAACCCCAAATGATAATCCTCCAAATTCAAGATAGGATAACAAACCAATTGTCCGGGACCATGATAAGTAATATCCCCTCCTCGATCAATATGATAAAGGGTGGCACCAATCATTTTCAATTGCGCCTCCCCCAACAACATATTCGTCTCCTTTCCACTCTTGCCTAATGTATAGACATGCGAATGTTCTACAAAGATAATTCTATTTTCATACGTTTTTCCCACTTGTTTAGCTTCCACCACGGCATTAAATAATTCCGTCTGCCGCTCCCAAGCCTCAGAGTAGGGAACTAATCCCCAATTTTCAATTTTCATGATACCTCCCAGTTTTAAATGTAAAATAGGATAGGGTTCGCCCGATGCGTCTTTTGCATCCCTGCCAATAACCCGAAATCCAAAATGGCTATAAAAGCCGGACGCTTTCTTATTCTGTTCGTTTACATCGACATAACGTACATGGCAATGTTCCAAAGCATAACGTATCAATTGTTTTCCTATTCCCGTACCTATGGCACGCGGGTGAACAAAGAGCATTTCAAGCATAGTTCCATTAATGCCCATGAATCCTTCTATACCAGCATTGTCACGAATCATGTAAAGCGGCATACTATGAAGATAAACACTCCATACCAGTGGTTTTAACTTCTGAATATATGCTTCAGGTATGAAATGATGAGTAGCACGCACCGAAGCTTCCCATAAACAGGTCAATTCATCAAAGTCATCGGGTGTAGGTTGAATAATTTGATACATATTACTTTTTTCTGCAAAGGTGGGATAATTATTGTATATTTGCAACCCCAATCAAAAGAAAGAATATGTTGTCGTACATCAATGATTTTCCAATGGAGTTCCGCGACTATATCGCAAGTGAAATTATCCCACAATACGCTGATTTTGACAAAGCACATCGTGTAGATCATGTATTGAAAGTTATAGCAGAAAGCCTCAAATTGTCTCAATATTATGACGTAAACCGCATGATGGTGTATGTTATTGCCTCCTACCATGATCTGGGACTCTGTGAGGGACGAGAGTTCCATCATCTCATTTCAGGGAAAATACTATGGGCGGACAAGAAATTAAGGAAATGGTTCCCTGAAGAGCATATTTTGATTATGAAAGAGGCAGTAGAAGATCACCGTGCATCCAACAAGCATGTCCCTCGTAGCATTTATGGCAAAATTGTAGCGGAGGCCGACCGTATTATTGATCCGGACATTACCTTGAGACGGACGGTACAATATGGTCTTTCCAACTATCCCGAGCTAGACAAAGAAAAACAATACATACGTTTTCTGGCACATCTGAAAGAAAAGTATGCTGAAGGTGGTTATTTAAGATTATGGATACCTCAATCAGCCAATGCTGTACATCTGCAAGAATTACGACAACTGATAGCCGAGGAGGAAGAACTTCATAAAGTATTTGAAAAGATCTATTCACAGGAAACAGAAACGATACAGAATTTAGAAAATATCCCTATATTTGTCCGGAACAAAAAAAATAACAGTATATGAAAAAGCTGGTTCTATCCATTTCTATGTTTCTGATTGCCGCTACTACCTTTGCGCAGTCCGAAGTGGTAACAGATAGTATTCCGCCCATTTCATTGGATGGTTACAAGAATTTTAACGGATTTATGCTGGATATGGGTTCCATGATTGTGGCCCCTCCCCCTCTGATAGCCCCGCAACTTTATTATCAGCCTTACAACAATAATACAATTGCGAATTACAATGAAATATTCCGTCCCAATATGAATATCATTTATGACAGAGGGTCTTACAACCATGTATTTACCCCCATGTATCCGGGAATGGGAATCTATGGATTCGGAACAATGTCAATGCCTCCTACCTTACAAAGTGCAACCTTTAAATTGAAAAACGGATTACACATAACCACATACGGTGAATATGACGCTGACGGGAACAAAGTACGAAATCCAAGCGCATTGCCTTGGGAAAGAAATAATTTCAATGGAGCTTTCGAAATGAAATCAGAAAATGGGAACTTCGGAATACGAATAGAAGTACAAAGAGGGAGAAACAATCCTTTTTAAATTATAAACTAAAAAATGGAAAAATGAAAAGCAACCATGCAAAACAAAATCTCCGCACGGCTGCTTTTTTATTTATTTTTAATTCAATCACAACTTTCTCCAATTCAGACTCAAGCTGTTCAACACTACACTGACAGAACTACATGCCATGGCAGCACTGGCAATCATCGGGTTAAGCAAAATACCATATAGTGGGAACAGAATACCTGCCGCCACTGGAATGCCTATCAAATTATAGATAAATGCCCAAAAAAGATTCTGATGGATCAACCGTACAGTTTTATAGGAAAGCTTAAAAGCTTTGGGTAACAACAACAAATCCGAAGTCATTAACGTAACCATCGCTACATCCATGGCAATATCTGTACCTTTACCCATCGCAATACTTACATTGGCACGGGCCAACGCCTGCGAGTCATTAATGCCATCGCCTACCATAGCTACGACTCTTCCTTCAGCCTGTAACTCTTTAATAACATTCTCCTTATCGGCCGGCAAAGCATCCGAAATAAAACGATTCGCATCAATTTCTCCGGCCACATTCTGTGCAGTAAGATGACCGTCACCGGTCAACAATACAATATACTTTCCACTCTCCTTCAATTGTTTGACCGCTTGTCTGGAAGTATCTTTTATTTTATCACTAATAGCGATAACCGCCAGCAATGTATTTCCCTCGCCAAAATAGACCAAACTCTTGCCACTCTTCTCATAATCCTCCACCATCCCTTTCAACAAGTCGGAAATTCCCGCTCCAAAATCTTTCAGTAACCGATGGCTTCCTGCCCAAAAAGTTTTATTTCCACGGGTCACCACAATCCCCCGTCCTGTCCGGCTCTCAAAAGAATCAATGATTGCCGGCTTCTCACCTTCCTTTTTCAAAGCCTCGACAATAGCCAAAGCCAACGGATGTTCCGATTTCAATTCAGCAGCATACAGAATTCCCTTATGCTCGTTCTGCCATCCGGCATCATGCAACCAGCCGGTCACCACAGGGCGCCCTTCAGTTACAGTACCCGTTTTATCAAGTACCACTGTATCCACTTTCCGCATCTGCTCCAAAGCTACTGCATCCTTTATTAAAATATGTGATTCGGCCCCTTTACCAATTCCTACCATCAATGCAGTTGGAGTAGCAAGTCCCAAGGCACACGGACAGGCAATAACCAAAACAGACACTGCTGAAAGCATAGCGTAGGAAAAGTCATCCGCTCCACCTGCCACTATCCAAATAAAGAAAGTAAAAACAGCCACAGCAAGAACAACAGGAACAAAAACCGCTGTCACTTTATCCACAATACGCTGGACCGGAGCTTTAGACCCCTGTGCTTCCTGCACCATGCGGATAATCTGTGCCAACACCGTATTTTTCCCCACCTTTTGAGCAGTCATAATAAATGCACCATTCTGATTGATAGTGCCAGCCAGCACCTTATCACCCTGCTTTTTCTCTACAGGAATAGGTTCACCGCTTATCATGCTCTCATCTATAAAGGTATTTCCTCCGACAATGACTCCATCCACCGGAATTTGCTCGCCGGGACGGACGCTCACCTTATCGCCAACCTGAAGTTCGGCTATCAAGATATCCTCTTCCCTGCCGTCTTTCACCACACGGGCCGTCCGAGGTTGTAATCCCATCAGTTTACGAATAGCTGTGGAAGTTTTTCCTTTTGCTTTCTCTTCCATCAGTTTGCCAACCAATACGAAAGCTATTATAACAGTGGCAGCTTCATAATATACATGAGGTTCCAATCCGCGGCTGTACCAAAATTCGGGATAGAACGTATTAAACAAACTGAACAAAAATGCGATGGAGGTGCTAAGTGCCACCAACGTATCCATATTACTGGTACGCTGAAGCGTCTGTTTCCAGGCATTCATATAGAAAGAACGCCCCGAATATAAAATAACAGGAAGTGAAAGCAACAGCATCCACCAGTTTACTCCCGGAACATTCATCAGAAACATCCCCAAAACAGCTACCGGTAAAGCAAAAATCCAAGCAACGATAGTCTTCCGCTTCAACAGTCCGTAATAAGATTGCTCCGCTTCCTCTTGCTCCTGTACAGAGTTATCCTCATCTATTATCAAATCAAAACCTATTTTCATCACAGCCTCTTTCAGTTGTTGCGGAGACACAATATCCGGATTATAAGTCACCGTCAAAGTAGCCGTCGCCAAATTAACCGATGCATTTTCCACGCCTTCTTGCTTCCTTACAATTTTCTCCACGTTGCCGGCACATGCCGCACAATGCATTCCCGTAACGGGATATAGTTTTTTTGTCATATCGTTCATATTCATTTCTTTACTTATTTATTATAGCTTATCAACGGACAAATTTAGCAAAAAGTTCATGCAATCTTGTTGCAAACAGATAAATATATTTTCGCTTTTTAGATGGACATTTCACGAAGTTATTCTATATTTGTGGAGAAAGTTAGGATAAGTAATCCATGCAAATAAACAAAAAGTTATGAAAAAAAGAAATCTCGTATTGTCTGTTATGGCAACTTGCCTTGTATCCTGCTTTTTATTATCGGGATGTAATGGACAAAAACAAATTGATAGTGAAACAGTGAAAACTGTAAAGGTGGAAGAACAAGCCCATTTACAAGATGACACAGTCTCTCCCACCTGTCAGATTACTATTGATTATAGTTATTTAGCAAAATCTGATGCTGCGGATAGCATAGTACAACGCATCAACCGCACCATACAAGCCCACATTTTGGGAAAAGAATATACCCGGATGAATCCGGAAGTCGCTGTAGATTCTTTTAAAAATACCTACATTAACAACTACCGCAAAGATGTGAACGAGTTCTATCAGGAAGATATAAAAAATGGAACTCCCAAAGACGAACTTCCCACATGGTACAATTATGAATACGGACTGACCACCTATTTCAGCGAAGGCAAAGAAGGCATTCTGAATTTCATTGCAGAAACTTTTGAATATACAGGCGGAGCACATCCCAACTCATGGAACAAATGGATGAACTTCGAAAAAAATACCGGCAAACTACTTGCTTTGAAAGATGTATTTATGGCAGGGTCGGAAAAACCGATAAGTGACATGCTGCTGGAAGAACTGATAACAGAAATGGCTACCCGTTTGGAAGACAGCTCCATTACCTCACTGGAAGGACTTCAGAATGCAGGCATCTTGAATTCTACCAATATGTATGTACCCGACAATTTCTTGTTAGAAAAGGAAAAAGTATCTTTCCTGTATAACAAATATGATATCGCTCCCTATGCTGTAGGAATCATCACCCTTTCTTTACCCTACACATCGGTAGAAAAATATATGATACATTAAATAACGATTTTAAGTATAGAATGGAATTAATACTGAAATATTTCCCTAACCTCAGCGAACAGCAGAAAACACAGTTTGCCGCATTGTATGATTTATACACGGATTGGAATAGCAAAATCAATGTAATCTCACGCAAGGATATCGCTAATCTGTACGAGCATCATGTATTGCACTCGCTAGGCATAGCCAAAGTGATAAACTTCACCCCTGATACCCAAATTATGGACTTGGGCACAGGGGGCGGTTTCCCAGGTATCCCTTTGGCCATCTTATTCCCTGAAGTCCAATTTCATCTGGTGGACAGTATCGGAAAGAAAGTGAAAGTAGCTACAGAAGTAGCCAATGCTATCGGACTGAAGAATGTCACTTTCCGTCATTGCCGCGCCGAAGAAGAAAAAAGAAAATTCGACTTCGTAGTAAGTCGTGCTGTCATGCCTTTGGGCGATTTAATAAAAATTATCCGTAAAAACATCAGACAAGAACAGCATAATGTCCTACCCAACGGGCTGATTTGCCTGAAAGGCGGAGAGTTGGAACAAGAAACAATGCCCGTGAAGCACAAAACAATGCTTTATGATCTGAAAGATGAATTCACAGAAGATTTTTTTAAAACTAAGAAAGTGGTTTATGTAACCATCAACGGTTAATAACTATAGATAAAAGAACAATGAAAATAAAGAAATTTGAATTCAATATGTTTCCGGTAAACTGCTATGTGTTATCGGACGAAACGAAGGAAGCCGTCATTATTGATGCCGGTTGCTTTTATGAAGAAGAAAAGCAAGCCTTAAAAAGATATATTGACAGCAATAACCTGACAGTGAAACATTTATTGAATACGCACCTCCATCTGGACCATATTTTCGGCAACCCATTCCTGTTACAAGAATACGGACTAAAAGCCGAAGCAAATCAAGCGGATGAATTTTGGCTGGAACAAGCCCCGGCACAATCACGTATGTTTGGCTTCCAATTGCCCGAAGCACCCGTGCCATTAGGAAAATATATCTTTGATGGAGATATCATTACTTTCGGCAATACCCAACTGGAAGCTATCCATGTGCCGGGTCATTCGCCGGGAAGTATTGTTTATTACTGCAAAGAAGACCACTGTATCTTCAGCGGTGATGTATTGTTCCAAGGAAGTATAGGACGTGCAGACCTTACAGGAGGTAATTTCGACGAACTTCGCGAACATATATGCAGTCGTTTGTTTGTACTTCCCCCCGACACGGTAGTCTATCCTGGTCATGGAGACCCGACCACTGTGGGAGCAGAAAAAGCGAACAACCCTTTTTTCCGATAAGATAAAACTTAAAATTTAACTTATATACTACTACCATGAAAACAGATTTATTAGCAGACCGACATATCGGTATACAGGAAGAAGACCTTCCCGTTATGTTGGAAAAGATTGGCGTAAAGAGTCTTGATGAACTGATTAACAAAACAATTCCGTCCAAAATCCGTTTGAAAGAACCTCTGCCACTGGCTGCTCCCATGACGGAACGGGAGTTTGCAGAGCACATTACCGAACTAGCTTCACAAAACAAGATTTATACCTCCTATATAGGTATGGGTTGGTATGATAGTATTACTCCGGCGGTCATTCAACGCAATGTATTCGAGAATCCTGTGTGGTACACCTCGTACACTCCTTATCAAACCGAAGTTTCACAAGGACGTTTGGAAGCATTGATGAACTTCCAGACTGTCATATCCGACCTCACAGCCATGCCATTGGCAAACTGCTCATTGCTGGATGAATCTACCGCCGCTGCCGAAGCCGCCACCATGATGCATGGACTTCGCACCCGCGACCAACAAAAAAGCGGAGCCAATGTATTGTTTGTGGATGAAGAGATTTTCCCACAGAATCTGGCAGTCATCCAAACCCGCGCCCTTCCGCAAGGCATGAAGATCCAAGTAGGAAATTACAAGGAATTGGTATTTACTCCGGAAATTTTTGCCTGCATCCTGCAATACCCCAATGCCAGCGGTAGCGTAGAAGACTATCGTGAGTTTGTGGAAAAGGCACATGCTGCCCATTGTAAAGTAGCCGTGGATGCTGATATCATGAGTTTGGCATTATTAGTTCCTCCCGGCGAATGGGGAGCAGATATCGTATTCGGAAGTACCCAGCGCCTGGGTATCCCCTTGTTCTACGGAGGTCCGTCCGCAGCCTACTTCGCTACACGTGACGAATATAAACGCAATATGCCGGGACGTATCATCGGCTGGTCTAAAGACAAATATGGCAAACTGGCCTACCGTATGGCTTTACAGACCCGTGAGCAACATATTAAACGCGAAAAAGCAACTTCCAACATCTGCACCGCACAGGCATTACTGGCTACAATGGCCGGCTTCTATGCCGTTTATCATGGGCAGGAAGGTATCAAAAATATAGCAAAACGCATTCATAGCATTACCACCTGGTTGAACAAAGCCCTAACCCGCTTGGGATATGTACAGCATAATGAATTATTCTTTGACACCCTGCGTTTCAGTCTGCCCGACCATGTTTCGGCTCAGAAGCTGCGTACCATCGCATTGAGTAAAGAAGTAAACCTCCGTTACTATGATAATGGCGATGTAGGTTTCAGCATTGATGAAACCACCGACCCGAAAGATGTAAACCTGTTACTTTCCATCTTCTCCATTGCTGCCGAAGAAACCGTTCAAGAAGTGACAGACATTCCCGAAGCATCCTCACTGAACCGTGAACTACGCCGCCGTACTTCCTTCCTCACCCATGAGGTATTCAACAAGTATCATACTGAAACCGAAATGATGCGTTATATCAAACGTTTGGAACGTAAAGATATCTCATTAGCACATTCCATGATTTCATTGGGTTCTTGTACCATGAAACTGAATGCCGCTTCGGAAATGCTCCCACTCAGCAACTTAGGCTGGATGGCTATACACCCGTTAGCACCTGAGGATCAAACAAAAGGCTATCAGACACTACTTAATAACCTAAGCGAGCAGTTGAAGGTTATTACCGGATTTGCAGGAATCACTTTGCAACCTAATTCAGGTGCAGCAGGAGAGTATACAGGACTTCGCATCATCCGCGCTTATCTGGAAAGTATCGGACAGGGACACCGCAACAAGATATTAATTCCGGCATCAGCCCACGGTACGAATCCGGCTTCAGCCATTCAATGCGGATATACCACGGTGACTTGCGCCTGTGACGATAAAGGTAATGTAGACGTAGAAGATTTACGTGCAAAAGCAGAAGCCAACAAGGATGATCTGGCTGCATTAATGATTACCTATCCGTCCACTCATGGTATCTTTGAACCGGAAATTGCAGAAATTTGTAAAATTATTCATAAATGCGGAGCACAGGTTTACATGGATGGTGCAAATATGAATGCACAGGTAGGTCTGACCAATCCGGGTACCATCGGTGCTGATGTATGCCATTTGAATCTGCATAAGACTTTTGCCAGCCCTCACGGTGGTGGCGGTCCCGGTGTAGGTCCCGTTTGTGTAGCCGAACATCTGGTCCCGTTCCTTCCAGGACATCAAGTTTGGGGTAACAGTGCCAATCAGGTTTCTTCAGCTCCATACGGTAGCGCAGGAATCCTGCCTATTACTTACGGTTATATTTGCATGATGGGCGCCGAAGGTCTGACCAATGCCACCAAGACTGCCATTCTGAGCGCCAATTATCTGGCAGCCTGCTTCAAGGATACCTACGGTATTGTATATACCGGTGCTACGGGCTTTGTGGGCCATGAAATGATTTTAGATTGCCGCTATCTGCATGACGAAACCGGTATCAGCGAAAATGACATCGCCAAGCGTCTGATGGACTATGGCTATCATGCGCCCACCCTTTCTTTCCCGGTTCATGGAACATTGATGATTGAACCGACTGAAAGTGAAAGTTTATGGGAACTGGATAATTTCGTCACTGTGATGCAAACCATCTGGCAGGAAATTCAAGAAGTGAAGAATGGCAGTGCCGATAAAGAAGATAATGTATTGGTCAACGCCCCGCATCCTGAATATGAAGTGGTGGCCAATGAATGGAATCACAGCTACAGCCGCGAGAAAGCCGCTTATCCTATCGAATCGGTACGTGATAACAAATTCTGGATCAATGTAGCCCGGGTAGATAATACATTAGGTGACCGCAAACTGTTGCCTACCCGTTATGGTAAGTTTGAATAAAAAAGCATTGTACTAAAAAGAAGAAGAGAGGATCAAAACTCAGTTTTTGAAAATATGAATTTATAATTTGAAATTTGAGCATCCTAAAAAACTAAAGAAAGGGCCGTATCATTAGTCAATACAGAGCTTGATACGACCCTTTTAAGTTTATAATTACTATCTGTAACTTTTCGGAGCTGTCATTTTAGTTTTGACACACCTCCTCCCTCTTTTCAGGAACTATCCTTTTACTTTATCCACAGTAGGAGCAGCTTGAATTCTATAGTCGTCCGAACACATAATATCAGTATCCTAATTCATAAGGCTGTTCTACAGCCGGAACCCCGTCAGACATCCATTCAGGCATTGCTTCTTTTTTCAGATAATGATTAAAGAACTGGAACATACGTTTTTGAAAATCTATTTTGTTGGCAATCTTTGTCGGCCAATGCGGTTCGCCTGTATAGTTCAGCATCCAACAAGGCTTTCCAAGACGTTTCATTGCCACAAAATATTCTATTCCCTGATACCAGGGCACATGTCCGTCAGCATCATTATGCATAATTAAAACAGGTGTTTGTACCTTGTCCATCGTGAACAGAGCAGAGTTTTCCAAATAACGCAACGGAGTACTCCAAGGCGTACCGGCCAGACGGCTCTGAGTATGTTCATACTGGAACGAGCGCGCCAGCCCCGATCCCCAACGGATACCTCCGTAGGCACTGAACATATTGACCACCGGAGCACCTGACTCAATAGCCGCAAACAAATCAGTACGTGTAGCCAGATAAGCCACTTGATAACCGCCCCAACTATGTCCCTGCGCACCTATGGCTTTCTCGTCAATATAACCTTTGCCTATCAGCATGGCAACCCCCGGCATCAGACAGTTATAGCAACTCTCACCCGGATAACCGTCTACATAACGTATGTCCGGATTGAACACAATATACCCGTTACTGTTATAAAAATGATAATCAATGGTAGACCGATGCGGTTCCGGCATCCGGTAATTAAACAGAGTTTCTGAATTTCGCTCATAGAAACTCACAATCATCGGGTATTTCTTGGCCGGATCAAAATTAGCAGGCTTGTACACCACCCCTTCCAACTTACGACCATCTAAAGATATCCACGAAACCAATTCAGCAGTTCCCCACAAATAGTCTTTCTGTTGGTCAATGCCATGAGTCAACCGAATAGATTTCTTGAAATCGAGTGTAGCATAATGAAGGTCAGGATATTGCTCAAAACTTTCCATCGTATAGATTACATGGTCTGTATTTTTCGCCTTATAAATACTGCGTAACATATAGTTACCCGCTATCAATTCTTTGGGAGAAGCAGCGGTGGAAAAACGAGCCTTGTAATACCCGTTCCCTTTGGTCACTTCGTTAAAGCCTTTCAACAACTGTGGCTTGTTCAGGTCAACCACACGCTCCTCCTTATCCAGTTTTACCAAACGATATGAAATCCGGTTCTTACGTCCATTCATCGTCAGATTGACAGGTTCCTTCATGGCATCCGGATCGAATTTCCAAATATCATAACGGTCATAAATTAAAAGGGACTCATCCCGTTCCGTCCATCCGGCAGTTCCATGTGCGTTCGGATAGTCAGGTACATCATTCTCTTCATCCCATGCGAGGAAAGAAACAGGGGTAGTCAACTGAACCTTTTTCCCATCTGCCATAGAAAGAGTATACCAACAACTGTCTGTTTCAGCATACCAATACGCATACTTGCCTTGTGGTGAAAGACGGTATCTGCCATAATCCGCCGATGCCAGTAATTTACGGCTGCCATCTTCCAAAGACACAGTGTAATAATCACTGCGTGTCCGCCCTTCCCACATGGAGGACAATGAATAAGGACGCGAAGTGGAAAGCAATGCCAACGGGGCATCTCCTTCATCTCCCAACAAAATCTGAGATAACTCCTCATCTGCCAGCTGACAAATACGACCACTATTTATATGATAAACCGCTTGATAGCTTCTTTT
>OHBJ01001819.1_pt1 | contig 14642 bp, 15 predicted proteins | sample 1577241 | NCBI WGS metagenome assembly OHBJ01 (sample SAMEA3541594, study PRJEB24748) | human gut metagenome | biome: human gut; feature: human-associated habitat; material: faeces | place: China | collected 2012
GTGGCTGCCTTACGCATTTCACAATACAGGCCGAGCACTGAAACACGCAAGCAGTGCACCGCCTGGAAGGCTGTGACCTGTCATCAGCATTACGATGGCAAATACAAGCAGTCCGTAGAATACAAGACCGGCAATTCCGTTTGTATCAAAGCACAGATCACCGAGACTGTGATTTTTTGCCGCATTGATAATGTGGATTATCATTGTCAGAAGAATCATTCCCATACCAAATGCAACTGCTACAATAAATACCGTATTCAGTCGTCCGATCATAGGAAGATCAGTCATCTTTGACATTGGTCTTAGCCAAATCGGTTCTATTACATCCTCAAAACCAAAGATACTTCCGAACATAAATCCGAAGATTGTGGAGAACACACCTGCACAACTGATAATGCCTGCCAGTGTGATATGTTTGAATTTATAAAGCAGGAAACCTCCGATAAAGAGCAGCAATCCTTGTCCCACATCACCGAACATTGCACCGAAAATAAAGGAATAAGTCAGTGCTACAAACCATGTGGGATCCATCTCGTTATAGGCCGGAAGACCATACATCTTAATGTACATTTCAAATGGTTTAAACAGTTTCGGGTTCTTCAGTTTCGTTGGCGGCTGCTGGTGTATACCTGGCTTCAGATGTTCGTCCTCTTCACCGTCAATAATACAGAAAATGCGGCTGTCGTCTTTGATATCATTCTGGAAAGAATGGGCATCTTTCTCTGTCATCCATCCACATAAGATATAGAAAACGTCTTTATCCCCATGTGTACATGCCGCAAGTCTGCGCACATCAAAGTTACCGGAAAGCTGTGCGATAGCATTGCGTGATGCAATGATATCTTTCTGATTTCTAAGAAGAAAATCTGCTTTTTTCTGATCGGCAGATGCCAGATCAGCAGCAGCTCTGTTGCGTGTTTCAGTCAGTTGTTCGAAAGCTTCTTTTGCTGTTCCCTCATACGTATCTGGCATATAAATACGCTCGAAGTGCATGGAAGAATAGACGGCTTTTACTTTCTGGGCTTCGTGCTCCGGGACAAAATACAGACCCCAGACATACTGGTCATCTTCATCACATTTAATGAAAATTGTGTCCAGATTTTCGTAAATATACTTTTCAAATTTCTGGTAATATTCCTTCTCAATCCTTCCGAAACGGAAGTGGATGAACTGGAATTTCAGGATTGAGGAAATATTGTAATTAATATTTCTGAACGGGCGGATCACTCGCAGAGATTCATCCAGAGCTGCAAGCTGACTCTCCAGATCAGCACGTTTATTGCTTAGTTCCTGATAATCAGACTGAATCCGGCGGATTGTATTTAAAGCCTGTTCAGTATTCATGGGTTTGGCAGAAATCTTCTCCGGATCTGCCAGTTCATCATAGAAACTGTTGGCAGTAGAGAGTGCTTCCTTATATGGATTGATTTCCATAAACGGAGAAAGACTCTCTACTGCGGTCAGCTCGGAAAGGGCATTTTCCAGATGAATTTCGTACTTGGAAAGATAGGTGTTTACCACTCTGTCAATATCGGTTTTAGGACCGGTAATGCTCAGGAACTTCATTTTCTCAATCATAAATTCACCTCCTGGTTAATGTTCTTTAAACTGCGAAGCAGTTATTCAGTTATGCGCCATATAGAAATCAACTGTTGCAAATATAACGCATGGCTTCATCATGCTGCACACCGTAACGTACGCATTCAATGGCGATAGTCAGACGGTTTACTTCGTGTTCCTTGTTATACAGATAAGAATAGATCACTGCTACAGAATATGGATTTCTGTGGGATTCCTTCTCAAGGATCGAGCGGTGGATGTGGTTGTAGAATTCTTCCAGATTGGCTACGGTAAGCTGTTCATATTTGTTGCCGTACCATGTTTTCTGGAAAATTCTTCGACCTTCTTCGTATGAAGGCGCTTCCACCAAAGCTGTGATTTCTTCTTTCTTTAACTTATAATTTACAGGGATCAGCAGGGCATAAATACTTGCCGGATCCATGTTGTAATACCTTTTGGAACGCTGGATAAACTGCAGGTTCAGCATATCAAATTTCTCACCGTAAGTGCGGGTAATCTCTTCCAGATCTTTACCTTTAAACAGCTTCTTACGGATGTTCCAGATCTGGGTAAAATAGTACAGATCCAGTGCCATACCATAGTCGAAGAGAAGTGCTGTTTCATGCTCCTGGATCTTCGAAAGCGGGATATAAAATTCGTTTCCTTTGAGGCAGGAGATCAGTTCCTCCATGGTGGAACAGGTAGTGATCCGGTCTACATCAATATTGGAATGCAGACGGAAAAATTCACGGTACGGAGAAACATCTACAGGATCCGTGTCGCGGTGATCGAAGATATTTGTCATGACTTCCTTCAGTACACGGATTTCATATCGCTTGGAATACAGATCCAGAAATTTACGTTGCTCCGGGTTGGCAAAGTGATAAATTCTGGAGAAATTCTGGAATATGGATTTCTTCAGAAGCTTCTCAATCTGGCCACGGTGCAGGGTATTTTCATCCAGTGCATCCCACCTGGAAGAGTATTCCGGCATTCGCTTCAGATAGGCGGCTACCTGCGTGACATCGGAGAGTTGGAGGATTTCCTCGAACTGATCCATGGTAGTAAGCCTGCTCTGCATTGCGCGGATTTTCGTGGAAAGTCCGCTGTAGGAGAGTACGCCTCCCATTGTTTTTCACTTCCTTTCCTGATGTTATCTAGAGTGTGTCTGAAAAATCATTCCCGCAAATTGTGACGCACATCTTGCAGAAAGCCTTTTTCAGACACGCTCTAGCGTTTGAGACAGATCTTTACATAGCCAGTATTTTCTCAAACAATTCTCTGGAAAGTTGTGAGTGCTGCTGTTCGTAATGAGCATCCAGTGAAGAAAAGGTAGCGTCTGTATCTGCACGTAACTGTGCCAGGCGGGAATCTTTTTCTTCTTCCAGTTGCTGACGGATCCGTCGAATCTGCTCTGCTGTCCGGGTCTCCAGCTGCTCGTCATAATTTTTACATTTCTGTTCTGCCTCTTCAGAAAGCTGTTGCTTTTGCCGGTCGCAGTCTTCCATGATGCGTTGGGCTGTAAGCTCGATTTCAGATAATTTGTTAAGTATCTGCTCCATCTTCAACCTCCTTGGTTGTCAAAAATTTACAAAAAAACCAGATTTACTATGTGCAAAATAGTAATATCTGTTAGATATCATACACCCTTTTGTTAAAAAAAACCATCTAAATTTTTTTCAGAAATAAAAAAATTGTTATTTTTTAGACAAGTTAAAGAAATCTCCTGCGAATATCTGTCCGGGATGTAATTGACGTTAGGAGTATGGTATGGTAGTTTATTGGTGGCAGGAAATTGCACGCACATCTTGCGTAAAGCATTTTTCAAACACGCTCTGGAGATATAAGAAAAGGAACAGGAGATTTTTATGAGATTAAGAAATATTCCGGGAGCTCAGGATGCAATTCTGGAGAGCCCTTATGTGGTGCAGGAACCACAGACAAAGAAAGGACACTGGGGGGAGGTTTTCGCGAAAAAGCAGCCTCTTCATATTGAAGTAGGGATGGGAAAAGGAAGATTTCTTATGGATCTGGCCCGGCTGCATCCGGATATCAATTATATAGGAATCGAGATGTATGACAGCGTTCTTCTTCGCGCATTGCAGAAGAGAGAAGAACTGGAGGAGAATGGAGAGGTTTATTCTAATTTATTTTTTATGAGAGTGGATGCCAGACTTCTGCCGGAAATCTTTGAGAAAGGTGAAGTAGATAAGATTTACTTGAACTTTTCCGATCCATGGCCAAAAGCCCGCCATGCAAAACGTCGCCTGACATCCAGAGAATTCTTGACACGTTATGACCAGATTCTGGTTCCGGATGGAAAAGTGGAATTCAAAACAGATAATAAGGAACTGTTTGAATTTTCCCTGGAAGAAGTGGAGGAAGCCGGATGGAATCTGGAAGCTTCTACCTTTGATCTGCATCATAATGAAGAGATGGTACAGGGAAATGTTATGACAGAATATGAAGAGAAATTTTCTTCTATGGGAAATCCAATCTGTAAGATGGTGATTTCCAGAGAGTGTCACAGATAAAAAAGCAGAGCAATCATCTGGTTTATAGCAATTCCGTAGTGAAGTGGATTGCGATTATTCATTTGATTATCTATTGTGGCTGGCAGTGCATATTATAGTATAAGAAAATTTCGGGGCGCTTCGCGCCCCGAAGGAGTCAGCCGGTGAAACGAAAAAGTTCTTTCCATAATAAGATGCTACAATTCCGTTATGAACACAAAAACTTTGATAATACTTTCAGCCGCCTGCGGAAATCCGCAGAAGAGGTCAATAAAACACTTAACAAAATGTCCCAAAACGACGAAAAAAAGGAAAAATAAATGAAATAAAAAAAAATCTGATTTTTTTTGAAAAAACCTATTGACATTTAAACGACTATTATATATAATATCACTTGCGTTGAGGGTGATGCAAAACTTCAACACAGAGAAAAACAAAAGAATATGCGCTTTTAGCTCAGTTGGTAGAGCACCTGACTCTTAATCAGGGTGTCCAGGGTTCGAACCCCTGGCGGTGCACTGGAAGGTCTTATGATTTAGGGAATCCTAGGTTGTAAGGCTTTTATTTTTATGTTAAGACAAATGTTTGACATAAATATATGAATAGAGTATTATGATAATACAAAGGAACTTACCGATAGACGGCTAGCCTTTGTAGATTAGAGAGTTAAAAAATAACTGCCCAAACTGTCCAGGCTGGGGCGGTTATTTTTTTGTCTTTTTATCAGATAGAATAACAACAAGTGTTATAACTTCAATTAATACAAGTGTGTATGTAAGAAGATCTGAAAAAGTTAGCACGCCTATCACCTCCTTTCAAAAGAGGCTAAAGGCTAACCGCCTACCGTGAATGATAAGTCCCAAAGAAATAATAGCATAGCCGGAATTTAAATACAACAAAAAACAACGCAATGCACCAATTGAGAATTGAAGATGTTAATATCTTGACAATGTGATATCAAAATGATATCATACAAATATCAATAGAGACACTATTAAAAGAATAATCGATAACAAGATTAATAATCAGGGTGTTAAGGAGGTATTTTTATATGGAAGAAAAGGTTTTGAAGAAAAGCAAGAATGGTCTTGCAATGGTTACACTGTTTATATTACTTTACGCAGCAGCTATAGCAGCAATTATTGTCGGTTCGATTATGGCTGAACAGGCAGAGACTAAAGCAGGATGGATAGTACTTATCGTTGCAGGCGGTGTATACGCAGCAATAGGCTGGATATTCTTTATCGGTCTTAAGGTATTAAAACCACAGGAAGCACTTGTGCTTACACTTTTTGGCAAGTATGTTGGAACTATTAAAGAAGCGGGATTTTACTTTGTGAATCCTTTTTGTGTGGCTGTTAACCCGGCAGCGTCAACTAAGCTTAATCAGAGCGGTGATGTGACAGGAGATGGAAATAAGCTTGATCTGGCTAGCATGGCAGGTGTTGCAGGAATGGCAATTGCAGCAGGAAATAATTCACAGTCAGCTAATAAGAAGATTTCACTTAAGATAATGACACTGAGCAACAGTAGACAGAAGATTAATGATTGCCTTGGTAATCCTGTTGAGATTGGTATTGCGGTTATGTGGAAAGTGACAGATACAGCTAAGGCAGTGTTTAATGTAGATAATTATAAGGAATATCTTTCATTACAGTGTGACAGCGCACTCCGTAATATTGTCCGCATGTATCCATATGATGTTGCAGAAAATGTAGATACAACGGGAGATGGAATTGCAGATGAGGGAAGCCTTCGTGGTTCAAGTGAAGTTGTAGCAGAAAGAATAAGAAAAGAAATCCAGGGCAAAGTAGCAGATGCCGGACTTGAGATAATAGAAGCACGAATTACATATCTTGCGTATGCACCTGAGATAGCAGCAGTAATGCTTCAGAGACAGCAGGCATCAGCAATAGTAGATGCAAGAAAGATGATAGTTGATGGTGCTGTAGGAATGGTAGAGATGGCGCTTGAGAGATTATCAGAAAAACAGGTTATAGAGCTTGATGAAGAGAGAAAAGCAGCTATGGTATCCAACCTTTTAGTCGTCCTTTGTGGAAACAAAGATGCCCAGCCAGTAGTTAATTCAGGAAGTCTTTACTAATGGCAGATTCAGGTAAGAAACAGGTTCCTCTCCGGTTATCAGCTAAACTCTATGATGCCATTGCAGCGTGGGCAGAGGACGATTTCAGGTCTGTTAATGGACAGATAGAGTACCTGCTGACCGAGTGTGTACGACAGAGAAAGAAGAACGGTGCGCCAGTTCCGCACGAGCTGGATGTTCCACCAGAGTTAGATATCAGGTAGAATTAACAAAAATAAATATATAACTATTATATATTAAAACCTCCCCATACCGACATTATAAATGATGGTATGGAGAGGTTTTTAAAATATACAATATTGAATAAATCGGACATTATATATGCATATCCGTTATCAGAAATTCTAACCGCGAGAATTAAACTTACTTGTCATAAGTGAATATAAATCATCTGATGAGTTAGAGGCGGCACCTGATGATGTATATGAGTTAGTAACATAATTAATGTTAGCCTTTGCAAGTGATGATACATTAGAGCCAATAATTCCAAGTCTCTTTGCAAATTCTGATGATGTTCCAAATGCTTTCTTTAAAGTATCTGTATCAGCTGCTTTAAGTTTATTTTCATCAATTGAAAGAGAACCATCGTCTTTAAGCGCAATTCCTACTGCAGATAATGTTTCAGAGTTCTCTTTAACTGCTTCCTTTAAAAGGTCAGAACACATAGTGTTGATAGAACTTGATGTTTTACCAAGGGTGTTGTAGAGCTTATTATAAGAATCAACTACAGATTTGATATCCGCATATATTGCAGAATAATCACCGGTCTTTTCTGCATCAGCAAAAAGAGTAGATTTCTCATCTGTGAATTTAGCTGCATTCTCTGTAACAGAATCAGCATCATCTTTAATATTCTTGTAAGCGTCTTTCTGTAATTTCTTAGTAAGTGAAGATGTTGAAGTATCAGTTTTTTTGGAAAGCAGGCTTGTAAGGCTGTCATTGTCATCATTCTGAATGTAATCAAGCAGAGTCTTTGATGAAGGCTCAATGCCTGCTTTAAGCTGGTTAGCTGCCAGCATCTGTGATGTAATCCGCATAAGTTTCCTCCTTATATATCAAGTGTGATTGAATACACATTTATCAGCTGAATATTATATCGGATAAAACCAGGTGAAACTTAACATACTACCTTCGAAAGGAGGTGGCAAAATGTTTCCAGCATTTGACTATAATCATGAAAAAGATGAGTACAGAAACGGATGCGATAATGGGCAGGGCGATAAAGGTTATGATGACGGTGAGAATGAATTTGCCAGCAATCTTGACGAGAGTGATGTAATGCGTCCGGTCAATTCGCTAGATGATTATACAAGTTTCCTTTTGTGGGGAACTGATTTTGACGACAAGAATAATATCTAAAAATAGTATTAATAATTTATTAATCTTTGAAAGGCTGATTGACTGAATATTTTCAATGTTATATGATAAGCGAAAATGGAGGTATGAGTTTAGTATGTATGGGTATATAGTTGTTGATCAGCCAGAACTGAAATTCAGAGAATTTGATAAATACCGCTCATACTATTGTGGTCTGTGCGATTCGCTGGCAGAAGCGCATGGATTGAAGGGGCGGCGCATCAACGAGCACGCGGTCGGCCATCGCCTCATACTGCTCCCCGATCTCACGCGCGTCGATCTCTTCCGTCTCAATGCTCTGGATGCCAAGCCGCGCCGCGTTCTCCTCGATGCGCTGGAGCTTGTGGCTGTAGATGTCGCCGGCAAGGATGCGGCCCTCGTCGTGCATGAGCGCCGCCATGTGCGTCGTCTTGCCGCCCGGCGCCGCACAGCAGTCGATGATGAACTCACCGGGCTGCGGTCCCACGACGTGTGCGACGAGCATCGAGCTCTCGTCCTGCACCTGGCAGCGCCCCTCCTGCAAGGGAGCGAGCGCATCGAGTGCGCCATGATGACGTACGAGGATGCCCTCGGGAGCCCATTGCGATGGCTCTGCCTCAGCACCGGCCGCTGCGAGCTCAGCGAGGAGCGCTTCGCGGTCTGTGCGCAGGGTATTCGCGCGCACGGAGAGGACGGGCTGTTTGTTGTCGAAGGCGCAGAGCTTCTCCGCCGCCTCGAAGCCGAAGGTCCTGACCCAGTGGCGCACGAGCCACTCAGGGTGCTGGCTGGAGAGGGCGAGGTTCTCCGTCGCATGGCCCTTGCCGCTCGGGAAAGCCGCCTTCTCGGGCTCGCGCACCGCCGTGCGCAGGACGGCATTGACGAAGCCCGAAAGCCCCTTCATGCCCATGCCCTTGGTGAGGTCTACAGCCGTGTTGCAGGCAGCGGAGGCCGGCACCTTGTCGAGGTAGAAGATCTGGTAGAGGCCGAGCCGCAGGATCTCGCGCACGAGCGGCTGGATCTTGCGGACGGGGCGGCTGACGTAGCGGCGCAGGATCCAGTCGAGCGTGCCCCCCGCCTTCACGGCGCCGTAGACGAGCTCCGTGACAAAGCGACGGTCCTGCTCGCCGAGGTCCATCTGGCGCAGCGCCTTTGCAAGAGCCACATTGGCGTAGGCGCCGTTCTCATGTACTTCATATAGGATGCGGACTGCCGTCTCGCGCGCTTTATCCATAAATCCACCTCATTCATCTTATCTGTATTTATATTTTACATCTATATTTTATATCTATGTTTATTTTTTGTCCTTCGGCTTCGGGATGATGATCTTCTCGAGCTGAGCCCGCACTTCCTCGATATCCACATGCGTGTTGTAGCACGGCCCGTTGGGGCGGATGTTGAGGACGCCGACGGCCGGCAGCGGATAGACATCCTGGATGCCGCTCATGAGATCGCGCTCACAGGCAATGGCCAGCACGGCCTTCGGCTTCGTCTTGTAGACAATCTGGCGGGCGAGCGTCCCGCCCGTCGCCACGAAGAAGTGGAAGCCCATCTCGTGCGACAGCGTCACGAGGGCACCGATGTCACAGGCGCCGCAGCGTTTGCAGTTCTCCGGGTCCCGCGTGATCTTATGCGGGCACGAAGCGAGCTGCAGGCAGTGCGGTGTCACGACGAGCAAACGGTCAGCCGGCACGCGGATGCCCATGCGGTTGAACAGGAGGTTGCTGACCGCGATGAACGAACCCTCGAGCTTGCGGCGCCGGATGCCAAAGACGGCCCCTAAGCGCACGGCCAGCGGGAAGAGCAGGTTGATGAGCTCGTACGTCTGGCGCTGCAAGAACGGCAGGTACGGAAGCCCCGCCACCGCGAGGACCATGTTGAAGATGCTGAAGAACGCCCCGAGCACCAGGACGGTGAACACCGCGCCAATGATCCAGGGCAACATGGGCTGGATGGACCGGAGTCCCGGCACGCCGATGTACCAGATGGCGTAGAGGATGGCGGCCATCAGCACGGCCGTCAGAGACAGCATGCCGATGAACAGGCGCTTCTTCGGGCGCCCCGTCATCATGTAATCGTTTTTTGCCTTTGTCATAGTTCAGTCCTCAAACTGAGCGGGCAGGGCGATGGCATGGCCGTTGAGGTAATCCCGCGCCGCCATGCGCTTCTTGCCAGGAGCCTGGAGCTCCGTGACCTCCAGCACGCCGTCGCCCGCTGCCACAAAGAGACCTTCTTTCTTGTCGGCCCGCAGGATGGTGCCCGGCTGCTCGGCTGTCTTCTCCGCCGTGCAGCGCGTGCGCCAGATCTTGTACTTCTTGCCGCCGAGGAACGTGTAGGCACCGGGCCACGAATCGAGGCCGCGCACGAGGTCGTGGATCTTCTTGGCAGGCTCTGCCCAGTGGATGTGCCCCGTCTCCTTCGTCAGCATCGGCGCGTAATTCGACTCACCCGTCTGCGGGATGCGCCTGAGCGTGCCAGCCGAGAGCGCCTCGAGCGTCTCGATGAGCACCTCGGCGCCGAGCTCCATGAGGCCGTCGTGGACCTCCTCGAGCGTCGTGTCCGGGCCGATCGGGAACTCTGCCTTGAGCAGCATGTCGCCCGTGTCGAGGCCGGCGTCCATGAACATCGTCGTGACGCCCGTCTTCTTCTCGCCGTCGATGACGCACCACTGCATCGGCGCCGCACCGCGGTAGCGCGGCAAGAGCGAGCCGTGCACGTTGATACAGCCGTACGGTGGGATGTCGAGGATGCGCTGCGAGAGGATCTGGCCGAAGGCCACGACGACCATGAGGTCCGGCTTCTGCTCCTCCAGGAAAGCCGTGAACGCCTCCTCCTTAATCTTCTTCGGCTGCCATACGGGCAGGCCATGCGCCTCGGCCCAGGCCTTGACCGGCGACGGCACGAGCTTCTGGCCGCGGCCTCTCGGCTTGTCCGGCTGTGTCACGACGCCGATGACGTCGCAGTTCTCATAGAGGGCCGCGAGGCACGGCACCGCAAACTCCGGCGTGCCCATGAAAATGACGCGGAACTTCTTCATGCCTGATTCCCCCTGTGCAGACTCTTGGCAATGTCGATGAAGAGCTGGCCTTCGAGATGGTCGAGCTCGTGCTGGACGCAGCGGGCCAGGAGGCCCGTCGCCGTCAGATGCTGCTTCTTGCCGCGGCGGTTGAGGAATTCCACCTTGACCTTGGCCGCACGCTCCACTTCACCGTAGATGCCCGGCACAGAGAGACAGCCCTCCGTATCCGTCGCCGTGCCCTCACGGAACGTGATGACGGGATTGATGAGCTCGATGAGCCCGTGGTCGTCCTGGCAGTCGATGACGACGACGCGGATGGGACGGCCGACCTGTGGGGCCGCGAGGCCGACGCCGTCGCTCTCATACATCGTGACGGCCATGTCGTCGAGCAGCTTGCGCAGATCCTTGTCGATCTTCTCCACCGGAGCGCAGACCTCCTTGAGGACCGGTGCTCCTGCCTTCTTGATTTCCAATATTGCCATAAAGAAAATTCTCCTTTTATACACTTATACAATAGCACGGACGCGCCAGGCTGCCTGACGCGTCTATCAATCACTGCATTCTCATTTGCGTTCATTGACCGCTTTGCACTGCTCGCCGGCCTTGATCATGATGGCCAGCACGACTTCCGCCGCCTTCTGGAGCGACGACAGCGGCAGGTACTCGAAGCGGCCGTGGAAATTTGCACCGCCCGTGAAGAGGTTCGGGCACGGCAGCCCCATGAACGAGAGGCGCGCACCGTCCGTGCCGCCGCGGATTGGCTGGACATCCGGCTCGACGCCCACCTCTTCCATGGCCGCACGAGCGAGTTCCACGACATACAGATTGCCATCCTCGATCTTCTCGAGCATGTTGTAGTAGACATCGCGGTGATGCACCTCGACAGAGCCCTCGCCGTACTTCTTGTTAAAGAACGCGGCCATATCATCTAGCAGCGCCTTGCGGCGCTCGAAATGCGCGCGGTCGTGGTCGCGCACGAGCATCTCCATCGTGACCATCTCGACGCCGCCATGGATCGTGTGGACGTGGAAGAAGCCCTCATGGCCTTCCGTGTACTCCGGCTTTTCGCCGGCCGGCAGCATCTGCTGCCACTCCGCGGCCATCGAGACCGCATTCTTCATCTTGCCCTTGGCATCGCCCGTGTGGACGCTGCGGCCGTGGAAGACGATTGTCGGGTTGGCCGCATTGAAGTTCTCGTACTCCAGGCCGCCGAGTTCGCCGCCGTCGACCGTGTAAGCGAAATCCGCGCCGAACGCCTTGACGTCGAAGCGGTCCGCGCTGCGGCCCGTCTCCTCATCCGGTGTGAAGCCCAGGCGGATCTTGCCGTGCCGGATTTCCGGATGTGCCATGAGGTATTCCGCCGCGCTGACGATGGCCGTGACGCCGGCCTTGTCATCCGCGCCCAAGAGCGTCGTGCCGTCCGTCATCATGATATCCTGGCCCTTGTAGCGCTCGATGCCGGGGAAATCCGCTACTGAGAAGACGATGTTCTTCTCCTTGTTGAGCACGATATCGCCGCCCGGATACGCGCGGATAATCTGCTCGTGGATGGGACCGCCCGCCGCATCAGGACTCGTATCGAGATGCGAGATAAAACCGACGACCGGCGCATCACCGTCGTCGTTGGCCGGCAGCGTCGCCATGACGTAGGCATGCTCATCCACCGTCACCTCCGTGAGGCCGATGGAGCGGAGCTCCTCTGCCAGATGCTCTGCGAGCACCATCTGTCCCTGTGTCGAAGGGCATTCCTTGTCATTTGCCTCATCCGACTGTGTATTGAAGGAAATATAATCACGGAACCGCTTGACGACGGTCTCCATCTTGATTTCCATTTTCATGTCAATCACCTCGTACTATTAAATCATCATATCATTATACCAAGAATCGCAGACAGCGACAAGTCAGCGCGCCGCCTTTCCGCCGTCCTGCGACTGCGTCAGGGGAATCTCGCCGTCATGCACGAAGTGATGGATCGTGAACTGCTGGAACGTCATGGCGGCCGGCGAGAGCGGCCGCGAGGTATTCCAGGCGATGCCGACGGCGCGCTTGCAGAGCGGGAACGATATCGGCACGAAGACGACGCCGAGGTGTTCCGTGCACGGCACATGCGGCAGGATGCTGACGCCGAGGTGCGCCGCGACGAACGAGACGAGCGTGTGGACCTCATCCCCTTCGAAGACAATCTGCGGATGGCTCTCCGCAAGGTCGAGGAACTGGTTGACCTGCTGGCGCAGCGTGTACTCCGGCTTCAAGGCGACGAAAGGCTCGTCTTCGATCTCGCGCAAGTTGACGCGCGACTTCTGCGCGAGCGGATGATCCTCCGGCACGACGAGGAACATTTCCTCCGACCAGAGGTACATCCAGGCCGTGTCGGGCTCATTCATCGTCGAGCAGAGGCAGATGTCCGTCTCGCCACTCGTCAGCTGCTCCGAGAGCATCGACGAGTTCTGCTGGTTGAGCTTGACATCGATGTGCGGGTAGCGCTCGTGGAACTGGCGCAGGATTAGCGGCAAGAAGGTGTCGCCGAGCGAGTGCAGGAACGAGAGGTGCACGACGCCTGCGCCGCCGTTGTCAAGCTCGATCTCCTGCTCAGCCAGGGCGAGTTCGCGGATCACGCGGTCGACGTGGAACAGGAATTTCTGTCCGGCCTCGGTCAGCTCCGACGTGCGGCCATGGCGCTCGAACAAGGTGACACCGAGCTCCTGCTCCAGCTTCTGGATGGAGCGGGAGAGTGCTGACTGCGAGACGGCCATCTCTTCCGCCGCCTGCGTGAAATGGTGGCACTTGGCCATCGCCTGGAAATACTTGAGTTGTGTCAATTCCATTCTATTGTTCCTCGTTTCTTACTTTCTTGCATACCATGCATAATTACTTTAGGTTATAGTCTATTATATGCATGGGTGCATAGACTGACAACGTTTTCCTGCTTCTTTTCCATGAGTTTTTTGCAATGTATCCATGTATACAAAGCATTTATCATGAATTTCCTGCAAGAATCGCGAGGATTTGCCTTGATTATGCACAATTTGCATCTTATTTGTGAAAATAATACATTAGACGGCCCGGAAAAAGACGACTATACTGAGTTTCAGATTTCATCCATAAGTATTTCCGATAAGCGTTTTAATCATTTGATAAGCAGGTGAGAGATTTTGAATAACCGTATCCCCTTGGATTATGTTGAAGAGCTCTGTGCAGAGACAGGCATGTCAGAGAGCGATGCCTACCGCATGCTGACCGTCGCGCACTGCACGGCAATCCATCATCCACGTCATCACAAGAAACTTGTTTCAGCTGGAAAGGAGTCTTCTGATATGGCAGATGCAGCTGCCCCGACGCGCCTCTGGTCGCGCGATTACGTATTCGACATTGGCGTCAACTTCCTCGTCTATTCGGTCCACTTCCTCCTGATGCTCTGGTCCACGGCCTATGCCATCTACACATGGAATGCCTCCATCAGCATGGCCGGCCTCGCCTCGGGCCTCTTCATCGTCGGCGCCCTGTTCGCCCGCATCCCGGCCGGACGCTTCATCGACTTCGTCGGCCGCCGCAAGATGTTCCTCGCGGGAACGCTGATGTTCTTCCTGCTCGTCCTCTGCTACGAGCTCGCGCCGACGCTCGAGGTCTTCATGGTCGTCCGCTTCCTGCACGGCCTTTCGTTCGGCACGACTTCGACGGCGGCGAGCACGGTCGTCGCCGCGCTCGTCCCGCTCAAGCGCATGGGCACGGGCATCGGCTACTTCACGCTCGGCGTCACGATGGCCTCGGCCATCGGCCCGTTCATCGCCATGAACCTCACCTCTGCGCATGAGTTCACGCTCGCCATCGAGATCTGCTCGGTCGCCACGTTTGTCATCTTCGCGCTCTCCTTCTTCATCAAGGCACCGGAGCGCACGATTCTGCCGGAAGAAAAAGCCGACCTCCACAAGGTATCGTTCGACCGCTTCTTCTCCATCAAGGCCCTCGCCATCTCCTGCATCGCCCTGATGGCAGGCGTCTGCTACTCCACTGTCCTGAGCTTCCTCGGCGCCTACACGGCCCACATCGGCATCACGGGCATCGGCGCGACGGGCTTCTTCCTCTGCTTCGCCGCTACGTCCTTCATCAGCCGCCC
>OHBJ01001820.1_pt1 | contig 14641 bp, 16 predicted proteins | sample 1577241 | NCBI WGS metagenome assembly OHBJ01 (sample SAMEA3541594, study PRJEB24748) | human gut metagenome | biome: human gut; feature: human-associated habitat; material: faeces | place: China | collected 2012
ATTTCCAGCTGGCCACCTATCTTGGATTCCTGATCGGGAAAGGGGAAAAAGGTCCCCTGCCCCTGCGGGCAGCTCCGAGAGGGGAAGCCGGCAGGTCTCGCCGGTGACGGTATTTTCGCAAAGGGCATATTCGCCCTCGATGCGGTCGATGCTCCACATAATGGATACAGCCTCCTTTTTGGGGGATCGTCGTGGGGGACGGGCGGGCGCACCGGAGCGGGGGAGGGGCAGGCGTCCCGAGGGGACGGCTGCCCCGACAGGGAGCGGATGGGCGCCCGCCATGGGGTGCGGCTTGCAGGAATTCGGGCGGGTATTATCGGGAGGTGGTAACGGTGAGCTGCTCACCGTCGCAGGTAATAGTAATGGTGCCTTGCAGGTCGGTGCGGTACAGGGCGGCGCCCTGCTCCTTGAGTCGGGTGAGCACACCGGTATTGGGCAGATTGTAGCTGTTATCCGCCCCGACCGAGAGAACGGCATACCGCGGGGCAACGGCTTTCAAAAAGTCAGCGCTGCTGGAGGTGGCGCTGCCATGATGACCGACCACCAGTACGTCGGCAGAAAGATTGGTCTTTGCTGCCAGCAGTGTCTCCTCCACATCGGTTTCGGCGTCGCCCATCAGCAGGAAAGCGGTATTGCCGTAGGTAACACGCAGCACCAATGAATAGTTATTGAGATTGTCCCATGTCGCACCCTTGGCGGGACTGAGGACTGTAATGGTTGCATCGCCCAGCGGCAGGGTATCTCCTGCAAAGAGATAGGCAGAGGGTATGTCCTGCTCGGCAAGGGTATCCAGCAGCCTGCCGTAGGACTGCGTCGTGGGAAGCTGTTCTTCCGGCACGGCAGGGGTATAAAAGGCAGCGGCAGGTACCTTTTCCAGTACGGTACGCATTCCGCCGTAGTGGTCGCTGTGCGGGTGGGTGACGATGGCGGCCGTAAGCGACTTTACCCCTGCGCGGGAAAGCGCCGCCAGCACCCTGCCGCCAGAGGCATACTCGCCGGCATCGACTAAAATAGCGTCGTCGCCGCAGGTGAGCAGCAGGCTTTGCGCCTGTCCCACATCAATGACCCGCAGGGTAATGCCCTCGACCACCGGATTGGGCTTTGGAACCGGCGTTTGAGGAGAAAGCTCCTGCCACAGCAGAAATGCCGCCAGTGCCAACAGCAGGAAAAAGGCACACCAAAGCAGCCGGCGTTCCCGGCGGGTGGGGTTGCGGGGCATAGGCATTTCTCCTTTCGTGAGGTTTGGTAAAGCCATAAAGTAAAGCCGTGGGCGAGAGGGCGGACCCGCAGGGTCAGCGGGCGAAGCCCGCTACGGCGGCGCAGCCGCCGAAACCGTCCTGCGGACGGTTTACCCTGCGGGTCGGTATGCTGCGGTTTCAGCGTCTTTTGCGGTGGGCAGACTTGGGGCGGTGGCTACCGGGACGGGGCTTCGCAGTCAGCTTGGGATCGGGTCCGCCCTGCCCTGCCGCGCGGCGGGAGATGAGGTATTCCCGATCGGGCTGCACCAGACAGTCTGCGCCATGCCCGATGAGATCCTCCCGTCCGGCACGCACCAGTGCTTCGATGACCAGCCGGCGGTTTTCCGGCTTCCAGTATTGCAGTAGAGTCCGCTGCAGCTTTTTCTCGTAGGGGTCGGTGGGAACAAAGACCGGTTGCATTGTCCACGGGTCGATACCGGTATAAAACATACAGGTAGAAGCCGTTCCCGGCGTTGGGTAAAAATCCTGTACCTGTTGGGGGTGCAGCCGATGCTTTTTCAGAAACAGCGCCAGCTCCACAGCGTCCCGCATCGTGCTGCCCGGGTGACTGCTCATCAGATAAGGAATGAGGTAAAGCTCCTTGCCCTCCTTTTGACAGATGCGCTGGAAACGCCGCAAAAATGCCTCGTAGACATTGATATGCGGCTTGCCCATTTCGTCCAGCACACGGGCGCTGCAATGCTCCGGAGCGACCTTGAGCTGCCCGCTGATGTGGTGGCGCACCAGCTCGGTGAGGAAGGTATCGTCCTCCTCGCCCATCATGTAATCGTAGCGCAGACCACTACGGACAAATACCTTTTTGACGCCCGGGATCGCGCGCAGCTCCCGCAGAAGCCGCACATAGTCGGAGTGGTCTACCCGAACCGCCGGACAGCGGGTGGGGGCAAGGCATTTTTTATCCCTGCATAATCCCTGCGTTTCCTGCTTGCGGCAGGAGGGCGCTCGGAAATCGGCGGTAGGCCCGCCAACATCGTGGATATACCCCTTGAAGCGTGGGTTGCGGGTAAAGCTCTCCGCTTCCCGTATCAGGGAAGCATGACTTCGGGTAGTGATATATCGTCCCTGATGGAACGCAATGGAGCAGAAATTGCATGCCCCGAAACAGCCGCGGTTATGGGTAAGGGAGAATTCAACCTCCTTGATGGCAGGCACACCGCCCATTTTCTCATAAACGGGGTGATAATAACGCTCGTAGGGCAGCTCCGCCACGGCGTCCAGTTCCTCGGTGGTAAGGGGCAATGCGGGCGGATTCTGCACCAGATACTGTTCTCCGTGCTTCTGCACCACGGCATGACCGCTTATATGATCCTGCTCCTCCAGCTGAAGGCGGCAGGCGCGGGCATAGGTCTTTTTATCCTGTGCAACCTTATCGTAAGAGGCGCAGGAGACGGCATTTTCCGGCAGAGGATCGGTAAGCGAGCACAGATAACAGGTGCCCCGAATGTCCCGCATTGCCGCGGGGTGCTCTCCTCTTGCCATGCGGTCGGCAATCTCGGTGATGGGGTGCTCTCCCATGCCGTAGATGAGAAGATCTGCGCCGCTTTCCGCTAAAATGGAGGGGCGTACGGCGTCGTCCCAGTAGTCATAGTGGGCAAATCGGCGCAGGGACGCCTCCAGTCCGCCGATGACGATGGGGATATCGCCGTAGGCTTCGCGGATCAGCCGGCAATAGACGATGGTGGCACGGTCGGGACGCAGCCCTGCCTTGCAGCCGGGGGAATAGAAATCCTCGCTGCGCAGGCGGCGGGCGGCGGTGTAGTGGGCGACCATTGAATCGATATTGCCGCCGGAGACCAGAAAGCCCAGGCGGGGACGACCAAAGCGGATCATCTCCTCCGGCGTATCAAAACGGGGCTGCGCCAGCACCGCCACCCGATAGCCCTGATGCTCCAAAAGACGGGTGATGATCGCCGCACCGAAGCTGGGGTGATCCACATAGGCGTCTCCCGTGACATAGACAAAGTCCGCGGCTTCCCAGCCGCGGGCAGTCATTTCTTCTTTTGTGATCGGCAGAAAGCTCATAGCTGCTCCCTTTCTCATTTCCTTGGTTCGGTCTGGCTGTCCTCGCTGATGCGGGGCAAACTCCAACGGAAGCGGGTCGCCAGCATACGGATTACGAATACCAGCAGCACGCCGGCGATTGCCGCAGCGCTTTCCCGCACCGTGGTGCGCAGTAAGAAATATACCGTCCCGCCCACAATACAGGCAATGGCATATACCCGGCGGCACAGCACCATCGGGATCTCCCTGCTCATCATATCCCGCAGGACGCCGCCGCCCACACCGGTGAGCAGCCCCAGAAATACACACAAAAAAGCATTATCGCCGTAGCCAGCGGCAACACCGGCGCGCACCCCGATGACGGTGAACATGCCAAGCCCCAGCGCATCAAAGACATTATTGACACGGTCGATGAGAACCATGTGGCTGAAAAAACCGCCGCGCCAGAAGTATGCCAGCAGAAATACGACCAGTGAGGTGACAATGGCAACAATGGCATAAAGCGGCTGACTGAACATCACCGGTGGGGTGCGCCCCAGCAAAAGATCGCGGATACAGCCGCCGCCGAGGGCGGTGGTCAGCCCCAGCAGCATTACGCCGAAGACATCTAAGCGGCGCTGAAGCGCCACCGTAGCGCCGGAGACGGCAAATGCAACGGTTCCGATCGCCTCCAGCACGGTAAACAGCGTTTCGGTAAGGGTATGGGTCATGGAAAGCCTCTTTTAGAAAAAATCAATCAATCGGCGGACATGGTTTTGCGCTCGTAGTACTGCTCCTTGGTCATCAGCACCTTGCGGGGCTTGCTGCCCTCAAAGGGACCTACGATGCCCTTTTCCTCCATTTCGTCCACCAGACGGGCGGCGCGGGCGTAGCCGACCTTAAGACGGCGCTGCAGAAGCGAGGTAGAGGCAAGCCCTGCCTCCACCACCACGGCAATCGCCTGCTCCAGCAGCTCGTCGCTGTCGGTACCATCGGCATCGCCGGCGGCGGCAGAGGAAGCTGAGGAGCCGCCCTTGCCCTTGACCTGCGCGGCGGACTGCTCGATCTCGGTCATGATATGATCATCATATTCACCCTTTTCGCCCTGCTTGATGAAGGTGACGACACGCTCCACCTCGCTATCGGTAACAAAGCAGCCCTGTACACGGGTGGGCTTGCTGCTGCCAACGGGGTAATACAGCATATCACCGCGACCTAAGAGCTTTTCGGCGCCGCCCATATCCAGTATGGTACGGCTGTCGATCTGGGACGAGACAGCAAAGGAGATGCGGCTGGGGATATTCGCCTTGATAAGGCCGGTAATAACATCGACGGAGGGGCGCTGGGTGGCAATGACCAAATGCATACCTGCGGCGCGCGCCATCTGCGCCAGCCGGCAGATGTAATCCTCCACGTCCTTGGGAGCTGCCATCATCAGATCGGCAAGCTCATCTATGATGATGACGATCTGCGGCATGGGGTGCAGCTCCTCCCGCTCATTGGCAAGGCGGTTGTAGCTTTCCAGATCGCGGGTGCCGGTGGCGGCAAACAGCTTGTAGCGGTTGAGCATTTCGCCCACCGCCCAGCACAGAGCGCCCGCCGCCTTTTTGGGGTCGGTAACAACCGGCACCAGAAGGTGCGGAATTCCATTGTAGCCGCCCAGCTCGACCACCTTAGGGTCGATCATCAGGAGCTTGACCTCCTCCGGAGAGGATTTATACAAAAGACTGATAATAATGGAATTGATGCAGACCGACTTGCCGCTGCCGGTCGCACCTGCAATGAGCAAATGCGGCATTTTGGCAAGATCGGCAAGACAGATGCGGCCGGAAATATCCTTGCCCAATGCCACCGAAAGGCGGCTTTTGGCGGAGGTAAATTCGGTGCTGTCGATAATTTCCCGAATGGGTACGGCGGCGATTGCCTTATTGGGCACCTCGATGCCGATGGCGGCTTTATTGGGAATGGGTGCTTCGATGCGCACACCGCCCGCTGCAAGATTCAGGGCAATGTCGTCCGCCAGATTGGTGATGCGGCTGATCTTGACGCCGGCGGATGGCTGCAATTCATAGCGGGTCACGGCAGGTCCGCGGGAGATATCTACAATGCGGGTCTCCACCCCGAAGCTGCGCAGCGTATCCACCAGCAGGTCGGCATTGGCACGCAGCTCCTTTTGGGTGTTGCCGCCGCGCACGGTCTTCGGCTCCTCCAGCAGGTTGACGGGCGGGAAGGTGTAGGTTTTTTCCTCCGGCACCGGCTCCAGCAGCACCTCCTGCGCTGCCTGCTTTTCCTTTTCCTCCGGCGTTTCTCCAAAGTGCAGCCTGCCGTCCTTTGCTTCTGCGGCAGGTTCGCCGACTACCGCGCTGCCGCTGACCGCACGGGTAATCAGATCCTCGATAGAGGTCTCGGCGGGGGTGGGGGCGGCGTTGGTGATGGGCGGTACTACCGGCTGGAAGTCCGGCTGGGGCTGCGGCTCCGGTTGGGGAACGGGCTCCGCCGGCTTGTCCGGCTCGCTGTCAAAGTCATATGCCTTTCCGGTATTGGTGCTGACCTTCATGGCGTCGGTCAGGCGCTCCACCTTACGGCGGGAGACCTCTCCCTCCTTGGAAAGCGCCTCGCGGCGGGCGGCGGAGGCGGTTTTCTCCTCGCCCTCCAGTTCGACATCAATATTGAAATTCCTGCGGTTTTTCTTCTGGGCGGCTTCGGCGGCTTCCGCCGCTGCCTGACGGTTTTCCACCGCGGCGGTATAGACCTCCTCCAGCTTCTTCACCGGCTTGGTTGCACCCTTGAACAGCCCGATGAGGGTGGTGCCTGTGGAGATCATAAAGAATACAAAGAACAGAAGGATATCCACGATCAGCGCGCCGGTCTGCCCCAACCAGCGCAGGGGATATACCCCGAACAGAATGGCAAAGGCACCGCCGCCGACAAAGGCAGCGCCGCTTTGATACAACATCTTAATGCTCTCGGCAAAGGTTCCCTCGGCAGAGACCTTGCTGAGAATATGGGTGATGCCGCACAAGAGCAGCACCATCAGTACCACGCTGGCGCTTTTCAGCCCGGGCGTGATGGCGGTGCGATCCATGGTAAGCAGAACTGCCACCAGCATCATCAGCGGTCCGATGAGGTAGCAGCACCAGCCCATCAGTCCCCTCAGCACATTATGTACGGTATTCCACGCGCGCGCACCGGGAATGGCGGCAAGGCACAGCAGCAGAACGCCCAACGCAAAGAGGATAATGGCGTTCAGCTCACGCTTTGCCTGAAGCTGTGCCTTGGTTGGCTTTTTGGAAGCGGGCTTTCGTTTTTTTGCGGTCGTTTTTTTGGTAGCAGCCATGGTGAGGGATCGTTCTCCTTTCCCGTTATAAAGCAGGGCAGCGGCTTACTCCCCTTTCCAAACCGGAGCAGGGAAAAAGCCGCGCTGAGCTGATCGGTACTTATTTTGTCTTTACTTTCTTTTTCTTCTGCAGGCGGTTTTCGTAGCGGCTGCCCAGCTGGAAGGTGAGCATTTCACGGAAATCTGTCAGATCCTCCTCGGAAAGACAGCGCTTGGGAATCAAAAGAGCGCTTTGCTTGCCGAGGAACATGAAGAAATACCCGGCGGTCTCATACATATTCATGATGTTTTCCCATGCGTGCAGCGCAGTGGTGCCGTTCTGCTCGTCCAGCACATTGATGCCGTTATCATTGAACACATAGCGCATGGTATGCCCGATGAAGCTCTGGTCCTTTTTGATGAAGCGGCGAGCGGAAAGCTCCGGCAGGAGGAAGGCGCCCAGCACGGCGATGACCGCCACGATGGTGATGATGGTGGGCTTTTCGTTCACCTTAAAATCGGCATAGACGCCGACGATGGCGATCAGCAGCAGCAGAATGTTCATCATTATGCTGTTTTTATTTTTTCCGTTGGTCATAAAGCGGGTAAGGGCAAGGTAATCTCTGCCCTCCATAACGGCTTCGGCTCTGATTTCAATATCCATGGTTTTCAGTGTCCTTTCACAAGATGTAGTATAGGGAAGGCGCAGTATATTTTAATGGATAAGACCGGTGATAAACGCCTGAACTGCGTTGCCGGTCAGTTTTTCCACAATACCCAGAATCACAACAATGCTGCCCAGCACCAATGTGTAAACGGCAAAGATCCGGAATTTATCGCTCTTGAGAAGATAGTTCACTAACCGGATCGCCAGAAGTCCGAAAATGAGTGCTGCCGCCATGCCGATGAGGGCGGTGCCCCATTCGATGCCGGCGCCGGCAGACGCTGCGTCATGCAGATCCAGTATGCCGGCTGCCAGCACTGCCGGCAGACCCAGAATAAAGGAATAGGAGACGGCATAGCTGCGCTCCAGCCCGCACATCTGCCCCACCGAAATGGTGGAACCGGAGCGGGAGATGCCCGGCAGTGTGGCAAATAGCTGCGCCGTGCCGATGGCAAGAGCGTGCTTGCCCTTCATGGTGGCGGCGTCCAACCGCCCGCGGGGGGCGCGGTCCGCCAGAAACAGCAGCGCCGAAGTAATCAAAAAGCAGATGCCCTCCACCAGAATGTCGTTATCGGCACTGACTGAGGTGATGATCTCCTGCAGGGGCAGCACCAACAAAAGCGGTACGCAGGAAAGAATGAGCAGATACAGCATTCGGCGGTAGGGGGTAGCTTTTTCCTTAAACAGCCTGCCGCGGAACAGGTCGGCAAACATCAGGAAGAACTCCCGCAGCAGCTGCCAGACCGTCCCCCGAAAGGCGATGATGACCGCCAGCAGGGTACCCAGATGCAGCATAACCGAAAAGGTAACAGAGCTTTCGGAATTGATGCCGGTAAAATACTGGTAAAGGGAAAGATGCCCTGAGGAGGAGACCGGCAAAAACTCGGTCAGCCCCTGCAGTATTCCCTGAATGATGGCACTGATGATGCTCATAATGTTGGTTTCCCCTCTTTACGGTGTAAGGTCAGGTTTTCTGTTTTTGCTATGTAAATGCCCCGAGGGGCATCATTTACAATTACGGTCGGTAGGGTGTATCGGGCTGCAGAGACACCTTGAGATAGGCGGCGGGATCGGTGGAGCAGACGCCCTGCACGGTACGTGCGCCGTCTGCACCTGTCCTTACCTGTACCCAGCCCTCCGCACAGGGCAGCCACTCGCAGCGGGGCGGCTCCTCCTGCGGCAGCAGCGCCTCCGGCGGCAGAATGGTGTGGATCATCTGGCTGCCCCCTTTGCAGGCGGCTCCTTCCCGGTCTTTGCCTTGGGCGGGCGTCCGCGGCGGGGCTTCTTTCTGCTGTCCTCCTCATCAATGAGGTCGTAGAGCTTGCCCAATGCATCCTGCAAGCCGCCCAGTGCGTCAATCAGCCCGACCTTTACGGCGCCCTCGCCGTCCAGCACCGTGCCGATATCCATAACCAGCTCGCCGTTATTCATCATCAGCTCCCGGAATTTTTCGGGCTTAATGCGGCTGTTGGCGGTGACGAAGCCGGTGATGCGCTCCTGCATTTTATCGAAGTAGGATAGGGTTTGCGGCACACCCAGCATGACGCCGTTCATGCGTACAGGGTGGACAGTCATGGTAGCAGTGGGGGCGATAAAGCTGTATCGGGTGGAGACGGCAAGCGGCACGCCGATGGAATGTCCGCCGCCCAGCACCAGCGAAACGGTGGGGGTCTTCATGCCGCTTAACAGCTCGGCGATGGCGAGCCCTGCTTCTACATCGCCCCCGACGGTATTTAAGATAACCAGCAGTCCCCGTATGCTCCGGTCCTCCTCGATGGCGACCAGCTGCGGAATGACATGCTCGTACTTGGTGGTCTTATTCTGTGGGGGCAGGATATAATGCCCCTCCACCTGACCGATGATGGTCAGACAATGAATCTTATGTCGTCCGCCCTCGGTAGTCACGCTGCCGGAATGATAAATCTCCTCGCTGCGGCGCTCCTCCTCACTCTCCTGCGGGCTTTGCTCCTCATTTTTGGGGGCGGCGTTCGGCTTTTGCGATTGCTTATTCTGCGGCATGGGTACGGCTCCTCCTTTTGGTTTTACCCATAGTGTGAGCCGTTTCACACCGCTTTATGCTGCTTTAATAGCCCTTAATGCCTTCGATGGATTCATCGTGGGCGACCCATTCCTCGTCCACCTCAAAGATGCGGTAGCTGTCATGGGTATCCCGCACGATAACACGCTCGATCCCGGCATTGATGATCATGCGCTTGCAGAGGGAGCAGGGTGCTGCCGCCTCCACATAGCCTCCGCCGCGGTTTTCCAGCCCCACCAGATACAAGGTGGCGCCCAGCATTTCGCTGCGGCTGGCATTGATGATGGCGTTCTGCTCGGCATGGACGCTGCGGCAAAGCTCATACCGCTCGCCGCGCGGCACCTGCAGCTTTTCGCGGGTGCAGTAGTGCAGTTCGTTGCAGTTGGCACGCCCGCGGGGCGCACCCACATAGCCGGTGGAAATGATGGTGTCATTCTTGACAATGACCGCTCCGAAGTTCCGGCGCAGGCAGGTCCCCCGTCCGGTCACGGCTTCGGCAATATCCAGATAGTAATTGATTTTGTCCCGACGCTCCATACTTCCTCCTTTTGACCGATACTGCACATTATGATCGATACGAAGCTATTATACAACATTCCATGCGGTTTGTCTATGAAGAGATAGGGAATTAAATGTAACTGAATGGGTTCTGCACTGTGCCGGTACGACCGCAGACCCCGGGGCAAAGCCCCGGACGCGCCCCGACGGGGCGCGTGCTCGGGCGAAGCCCGAGCGGTCTGCGGTCGTGCTGCTTGTGGATTATGCTCCCTCCCGCCCATTGCGCCGGTTCTCTCTTTGTCCGTTCTTCTATCCGGCGCACCCGTTTTTGGCATTCTCGTTCTTTTACAGCCCGTCCGACAGCTGCCGCAGCCGCGCGTCTTCCAACGCTTCCTCGTACTCCTCAAGGGTATCGTAGCTCCATGGGTCAATGTCGTACTCGGAGCCGTCCTCGCAGTCGTAGCGCCAGTCGTCCTTGTGGTCATCGGCAAAAAGTCCGATCCCCGGCTCCCCCGTCCCGTCGTTTGCGTATTCCTCGAATAAGCTGTATTCCAGAAAGTCCTCCCACGGGGTGGTCTTTCCATCGCCGTCAAAGTCGAAAAGCCCCATACATTCCTCTCCTTTTGGTCTTTTTTTGTTTTCCGTGCATTTCCAATGCTTTCTCTCAATCCGCGGCGGTCGGCGTCCCGCACATTTTTGCCGTTGCCGCAATAGGATATTCCGTGAATGCGCTGTGCCCCGTGCGTCCGTCGCCCCTTGCATAAAAGGGCGATTTATGGTATTTTTTTAGAGTGGTGTGTGTTTACTCCACATGGGAGGTCTTTTTATGTGCAAACGTATTCGGGAGGACATTGCGGCGGTGCGCCAACGCGACCCCGCTGCCCGTTCCGGCTTTGAAATACTGCTGGTGTATGCCGGCGTACACGCCTTGTTCTGGCACCGCCCGGCACACTGGCTGTACCGGCATCGCTGTTTCTTTTTGGCGAGGCTCATCAGCCAGCTCACTCGTTTTTTCACCGGTATTGAGATCCACCCCGGCGCCGTCATCGGGCACAGCGTTTTTATTGATCATGGCTCCGGTATCGTCATCGGGGAAACCGCCGAGGTGGGCGACGGCTGCACGCTGTATCAAGGTGTTACATTGGGCGGCACCGGCAAGGACACCGGCAAGCGCCACCCCACGCTGGGACGCAATGTCATGGTGGGCTGCGGCGCCAAGGTGCTGGGCCCCGTGCGGGTAGGCGACAACTGCAAGATCGCCGCCAACGCCGTACTGCTCCATTCCATTGACGCGGACAGCACCGCTGTGGGCGTACCGGCGCGGGTAGTGCGGGTCAGCAATGTCCGGCTGGAAAATGAGCGGCTGGACCACGTGCATATTCCGGATCCCATTCAGCAGGAGCTGACCCGTGCGCACCGGCAGATCGCTGCGCTGGAGAAGCGGCTGCAGGCGCTGGAGGCCGAGCTGGAAAAGGAAAAGGAAGAATAGCCGATGTTTTATATCATTTTTGATTTTTGCATGGCGGCGATTATGCTTTTATTCGGCATGGGGTTTTATAAATCCGGCGGAAAAGCAGCCGATTACTTGTCCGGCTACAATATGAGATCCGCAGATGAGCGCCGAAAATATGACGAAAACGCCATGTGTAAAGCATATGGAAAAAGAATGATGTACATGTCGATCCCATTTCTCATTGGGATTGGCATAGATTTCCGGTATCCGGGAATTGGCTGTCTGATTGCGTGGGGAATATGGCTTATCCTGTTTATTCTGCTGCTTATGGACCGGCATAAAAGAGAACAATAGCTTGCAGTCAACCCGTCTGCATCATGGAGTGCCCTACCGCCTTACCACGCAGCCACCAGCCGCCGCAGAGAAGCAAGCCAATCGGTTTTCGGTGCGTCCTCTGCCGCCAGCAGGAAGCGCTCCCCGAAGAACACTGCCGAGACTGCACGACCGGCAAGCTTTGCCTCTGCCCGCCCCGTCGGGCAGCCGTTCATCGGGCGCAGAGCACCCATCTGCGCACTGCCCGCCGCCAACAGCGCAGGCAGGTCATATTCTCCCTCGCGGATCACTGTACCGCGTGCTATGATGCGTCCGTTCTCGGTGAATTCCAGTCCCGTAATGGTCATAAGCTGCTCTGTCATGGTGATTCCTCCCTGTTGTCTTTTGATTCCGGTTTTATCATAGCAGATGCCTTGTCCCATAATCCGTGCTTTGATGGACACTCCGAGACAGATATGCTATATTTATGTGGAAATTTCTTCGGTAAAGACCGGTGGAGGAAGCAAAATGGAGCAAAACTGTTCGCTGCTGCAAAAGATCCGGCTGTTCGTGCTGGATTTGGACGGCACCGTTTATCTGGGTGACCGTCTGCTGGAGGGTGCCGCCGATTTTATTGCTTCGGCAAAGGAAAAAGGGCGGCGGGTTTTATTTTTCACCAACAATACCAGCCGCAGCCCGCTGGAATATGTGGAGCGCCTTACCCGCATGGGTATTCCCGTCACCCGCGCAGATATTCTGACTGCCGGAGATGTAACGCTGCACTACCTGCAAACACACTGCGCCGGTCAAAGCGTCTATCTGTTGGGGGTGCCTGCCCTGCGGCAGAGCTTCCTTGAAGCCGGTATTCCGCTGACCGAGGAGCAGCCCGATTTTGTTGTGGTGGGCTTTGATAAGGCACTGACCTATGAGCGGCTGGAAAAGGCGTGTATCTACCTGCGGCGCGGCGCCCGCTTTTTAGCCACCCACCCCGATATCAACTGCCCCACCGAGGCAGAGCCGATTCCCGATTGCGGTGCGATCTGTGCCGCCATTACCGCCAGCACAGGCTTTACGCCCCGCGCCCTCGGCAAGCCCGCCCCCGAAACGGTGGAGCTGGTGGAGGCGGCAAGCGGTTTGCCGCGGGAGACAATCGCTTTCGTGGGCGACCGCCTTTACACCGACGTGGCATGCGGCACTAAAAACGGCGCCTGCGGTATTCTGGTAATGACCGGCGAGACCACTCCGGAAATGCTGGCGGAAAGCAGCTTTACCCCCGATGCGGTATTTCCCTCCCTTGGTGCGATGGCACCCCTGCTTTAATTTCATAAAAAATTCGCTCTCTGTACCAGCACCGTACAGAGAGCGAATTTTATTCGGTTTATTTCCAGTGCTTCAGCTGCGAAAGATAGGCGTCATACTGCGCCCGGCGTTCCGCTTCATCAATGTCTTCGGGGTTGGGCATATGCGCCAGCAAAAAATCCAGCAGTGTTTCCTTGCTGTGATAAACAAATGCCCCATCTGAGTAGCACCACTTACAATAATCCTCATTAAAGCTGCCGTCCGGCTCCCGACTGATGACGCCGTCTTCCAACGGCATGCCGCAGCACTGGCAGAAAAGCTGCCGCGGCGCGCCCAACAGCGTATTGATGGAAGCGTCAAGCTCCCGTGAAAGCAGCTTCAGCGTCTCGGTATTGGGCACCGTTTCGCCTGTCTCCCACCGAGAGACCGCTTGTCGGGTCACAAAAACCTTTTCCGCCAGCTCCTCCTGCGAAAGCCCCTTTTCGGTTCTCAGTTGATAAATGATATCCTTCGTTTCCATACCTGCTCGCCTCCTTACGGGATTATTGTAGCAACAGCGCCATTTTTCCGCAAGCAACCCGCTGTTGCTTTTATTATTCCGTCAGCCCGAAAAACCACACCGTTTCGGATTCGTAGGTCTCGCCCTGCCGCAGCAGGATCGAGGGAAACTGCGGGTGGTGAGGGCTATCGGGATAATGCTGTGTTTCCAGACAGATGCCGCCGTGCTTTTGGTAGGTGATGCCGCCTTTCCCCCGCTCCCCGCACAGGAAGTTGCCGGAGTAAAGCTGCACTGCCGGCTCGGTAGTAAAGACGGTCAGCTGTCTGCCGCTTACGGGGTCGGAAAGCTCCGCCGCAGGGTGCAGCGGGTTCGGGCTTTCAGGGTCATAGTCCAGCAGGAAATTGTGGTCATACCCGCCGGCATTTGTAAGCTGCGGGCAGTCCGCCCCGATGCGTTCCCCAATGGCATGCGGCGTGGTGAAATCCAACGGAGTTCCCGCTACCGGCAGCATCTCACCGGTGGGGATCAACGCTCCGTCGGCAGGGGTATAGCGGCTTGCCGCCAGCTCCAGCCGGTGTCCCAAAATGTCCCCGCTGCCCTGCCCCGCCAGATTAAAGTAGGTATGGTTGGTCAAATTCAGCAGGGTGTCGCCCTCCTCTGCTGTGGCGGTATAGTGGATAATGAGGGCGTCCTCCTGTGTCAAGCAGTAGCGTACCTCCACAAAAAGCTTCCCCGGATAGCCCTCCTCCCCCGCCTCCGCGGTGCGGGAAAAGACCACCACATTATCAAGATCCTCGGTGCTCCACTGCCACAAGCAGCGGTCAAAGCCCCGTTCGCCGCCGTGCAGGTGGTTTTCGCCGTCATTCGCGCAAAGAGGATAGGTTTTTCCATTGAGCTCGAAGCTTGCCCCGGCGATGCGGTTTGCCACCCGTCCTATTGTCCCGCCGAAGTGCGGCGCAGCCATATAGTCGGCAATGGTATCGCACCCCAGTGTGATATCCTCTACCCGACCTGCCTTATCCGGCACACAAATGCTGTGCACTGCCGCGCCGTAGTTCAGCAGGTTCACCTCCATGGTGTTGTGATTAAACAGGGTAAAGCGTGTTACCGCTTGCCCCTCCGGCGTCCGCCCAAAAAAATGTTTATAAACCATACTGTGTCATTCTCCTTTAACGAATGAAAGGCTCCCCCGTTCATTTTGATTTTTCCGTCCGGGGCTCTGCTTTCTATTGTACCGCATCGGCGGCAGGCTGCCAAGGGGGAAATGTGTGCAAAACCGCCCGCAGGCTGACCATTGATGCTGATGGCCGCGTGACCGAGCTG